>Ga0208863_1000238_pt1 | contig 67057 bp, 75 predicted proteins | sample RifOxyD3_FD_184040 | JGI IMG/M metagenome (GOLD analysis project Ga0208863, IMG submission 184040) | Soil microbial communities from Rifle, Colorado - Rifle Oxygen_injection D3 (SPAdes) | ecosystem: Environmental > Terrestrial > Deep subsurface > Rock core/Sediment | place: Rifle, Colorado... | reverse complement strand
CAATCAGTTCAGCTCTTAAAGACGCAGGATTTGAACAGGTCAGTGTTGATCTGTCGTGCGAGCCTCGCAAAGTAACAGCAGAAATTGCCGATGAGGCGCAATTAGCACATTTTAAGGCTATATTAAGAAGCCTCGGATATCCTCTGGTCACTGATGAGAGAGGATTTACGGAAGATACGATTTTAAAAGCTAAAAGCTTTGTATCGTGTGCACTCGGTAAAATAAATTAGTTTTTTAACTTAATCAAGGAGAAGGAATGTCAATAATTAAAGCGCCAGAAAACACTCCGGTGTGGGTTGATGAATCAAGATGTAAAGCTTGTGATATCTGTGTATCAGTGTGTCCGGCAGGAGTCTTAGCGATGAGACTTGAGCCAACATCAACATTGGGAGCTATGATTGAAATTATTGCCCCTGAGTCTTGCATTGGCTGTAATGACTGTGAATTGAACTGTCCTGACTTTGCAATTTTTGTTTCTGATAAATCTGAATTCAAATTTGCAAAACTTTCAGATCAAGCTAAAGAGCGTCAAGTAGCGATCAAAAACAATAAATACATGAAACTTAGCGCTTAAAAGGAGCAAAATATGGAATTGAGAGAAATAATTTCAACCGGTAACGATTTGGCTGCAGAAGCGGCTGTCGATGCAGGATGTATGTTTTTTGGGGGGTATCCGATTACTCCATCATCTGAAGTTATGCATACCATTTCAGACCTTTTGCCTGAAGTGGGTGGAACATGTATCCAGATGGAAGATGAGATTGCAGGTATCGCTGCAGCAGTAGGTGCAGGTATGGCCGGTGTTCGTACCATGACCGCAACATCAGGTCCGGGGGTTTCACTTAAAGCTGAGAATCTTGGTCTTGCGCAAATGGCAGAAGTACCGTTGGTTCTTGTTAACGTTATGCGTGGTGGTCCATCAACGGGCCTTCCAACACGTGTATCTCAAGGTGACGTACGTCAAGCACGTAATCCATCACACGGTGACTATCGCTCTATCACCCTTTGTGCCGGAAACTTGGCAGAATGCTATACTGAAACTGTTCGTGCATTCAACCTAGCAGACCGTTTTATGCAGCCGGTTATCGTTCTATTGGACGAAACTATCGGTCACATGCACGGTAAAGCAATGATTCCAACGGTAGAAGACGTTAAAAAAGGGATCGTTCCTCGTAAAAAATTTACGGGAGCTCCTGAAGATTACCGCCCATACGGTGTCGGTGCTGATGAGCCAGCGGTACTTAATCCGATGTTCGAAGGGTATCGTTACCACTTTACCGGTCTTCACCATGATGCAAAAGGTTTCCCGACTGAAGAGATCGAAACCTGCCGTAAATTGATCCAACGTCTTGAAGACAAAGTCATGATGCATACCGATGAACTTGAGCTTAACGAAGAGTTTATGTGTGATGATTTGGAAGAAAACGACGTATTGATCATTGCGTACGGTTCAGTTTCTCTTGCAGCAAAAGAGTCGATTCGTCACCTTCGCGCGGCAGGTATCAAAGCGGGTCTTTTCCGTCCGATCACCCTTTGGCCGAGTCCGGCGACACGTATCAAACATTTCACTGATAAAGTGAAAAATGTTCTTTGTGTTGAATTGAATATCCGTCAATATACGGAAGAAGTTGAGCGTGTTTCAAGCCGTCTTGATATTCACGGCTTGTATAAAGTTAACGGGCGAGCTATCTCTCCGTATGAAATCGTTAACAAAGTGAAGGAGATAATCTAATGGCTTTCAATTATGACCAATATTTACGTTTAGAAAAAATGCCGACACTATGGTGTTGGGGATGTGGTGACGGTGTTATCTTGAAAGCCGTTATTCGTGCAATCGAGACGTGTGGATGGAATCAAGATGAAGTATGTGTCGTCTCCGGTATCGGATGTTCTGGCCGTTTTTCATCATATGTTGATTTTAATACGGTTCATACAACGCACGGTCGTACGGTAGCATTTGCAACCGGTATCAAATTGGCATTTCCTGACAAAAAAGTTATCTGTGTAGCGGGTGACGGGGATGCATTGGCCATCGGTGGTAACCATACGATTCACGCATGTCGCCGTAACATCGACATCAAATTTATCGTCATTAATAACTTTATTTACGGGTTGACTAACTCCCAAACTTCTCCAACGACTCCACAGGGTATGTGGACGGTGAGTCAAAAATCAGGTAATATCGATCCAACATTCGATGCATGTAACCTTGCAATTGCTTCAGGTGCTTCATTCGTAGCGCGTGAGACGATGCTTGATCCTAAAAAACTCGAAAAAGTTTTGGTAAAAGGGTTCCAACACAACGGATTTGCATTCTTTGACATTATGTCAAACTGCCATATCAACCTTGGCCGTAAAAACAAAATGCAAAGTGCGATGGAAAACCTTGAATGGATCGACAGTATCACGACTCCATTGAAAAAATGGGAAGCGCTACCGGAAGAAGAAAAAATGAATAAATTCCCGACGGGAGTTTTGAAACACGATGAAAATGCGAAAGAGTACTGCGATATGTACAAAGAAGTACAAGCATTCCATCAAGGTAAACGTAAAACGATTACCCAAGACGATTTCGCGAAGAAAATTTAAGGAGACACACGATGGCTAGAACATTAATGAGATTTACAGGTGTTGGCGGACAGGGTGTTCTTCTTGCGGGAGAAATTTTCGCTGCCGCAAAAATCAAAGAGGGTGGACACGGTCTCAAAACGGCTACCTATACATCACAAGTTCGTGGTGGACCGACCGTTGTTGATATCACTTTGGACGATGAAGAGATTTTCTATCCGTATGCAAATGACGGTGAGATCGATTTCATGCTTTCTGTTGCACAAGCAAGCTATAACTTGTTTAAAAACGGTGTATCTGAGGGTGGAACCATCGTAGTTGAACCTAACTTGGTTCACCCTACTGATGAAGATCGTAAAAAATGGAATATCGTTGAGATTCCAATTATTACCATCGCAAAAGACGAAGTGGGCAATGTTATTACCCAATCGGTTATCGCTCTTGCGATTGCCAACACGTTTATGAAAGCATTGGACGATGAATTGCTTCGCGGCGTGATGCTTTCAAAAGTACCTGCAAAAGTACACGATGTTAATAACAAAGCATACGATCTCGGCAAAAAATACGCTCTTGAAGCGATGGCTTCTTAATTTTCCGCTTTGGCGGAAAATTCCCCGACACACTAATTTTTCCCTTTCTTAATAAAATTGTTTTAATCTCTAGAGAAAGCATCACACTTAATCTATAGTTTGATACCCTGTCATAATACAAAAGGAGTTCATTATGTCAAGATTTGAAGCACTATTCGAAGATGAAGACGATATTTTCAGCGGTTCACCACAATCGAAGTATTGGGATATCGCCAAACAAGTGAGTGAAGATTTATACCAGTATGATTTTGATGAAATCATCACAAAAATTGCGGTAATGGAAAAAATGTTAATGCAGCAACACCATGAAGACGATCTCAATCGCATCGTAGAGAGCTATGCTCTGATGAACCAAGAAGAGATTGAAATCCATAAAAAAAGTCTTTATATGGAGTATGCGGGACGTTTGATTTATAAACTTTCCGATTAATCAGAATTCACGTATCGTTTTATATGCGGTTTGACCCGCATATCTTCTCTACCTCTCCTACATTATACTTTTTTATAACTGCTAATGGATCGGATATTCAGGATGTTTTTCACTGTAAGCATTGCGTATAGCCATAAATTTATCCAGATGCTCAAAGAAGAGATCGATCAATAAGGGATCAAAATGTTTACCTTTTTCTTCTCTTAGATGATTAAGTATACGTTCAATTTCCCACGCCTTTTTATAGCATCGGTCGCTTCCCAGTGCATCGAATACATCGGCGATTGCCGTAATACGCCCGAATATATGGATATTTTCTCCTTTGAGCCCTCTGGGATAGCCTGAACCGTCAAATTTTTCATGGTGTTCATGAGAGATGATCGACGCGGCTTTGAGGAGGGGACGTTCCGAATCTCTGAAAAGATCGTAGCCGATTTTACAGTGGGTCCGCATGATTTCCCACTCATCGGAGGTTAATGCTCCGGGTTTGTTGAGGATATGATCGGGGATTCCCACTTTTCCGATATCATGCATCGGGCTGGCATTGGCAAGTATCGAACTCTCTTTTTCATTTAATCCGTATATTGTCGCCAGAAGTCGGGAATATTCGGCAACACGACGGACATGGTATCCGGTTTCACGGCTTCGTGTTTCGCCGATCTCCCCGATCCGTGAGATCATCTCCTGCTGCGTCTGTTCAAGCTCTTCGTGCAGCTGTATCGTTTTGGTGATATCGCTGCGGATGGCGATGAACTCTTCGATTTTTCCTTGGTGATCGAGAATCGGATTGATCGTCACATCAACCCAATAATAAGAACCGCTCTTGGTTTGATTTTTGACAACGCCATGCCAGGGATTGCCGTGCATGATGGTTTTCCACATCTCTTTAAATGTTTCTTTGGGCATATCTTTGTGCCGGACGATGTTATGGGTACTCCCTAGCAGCTCTTCTCTTGAGTATCCTGAGATGGCGCAGAATTGATCGTTTGTATAGGTGATATGCCCTTTACGGTCGGTTTTTGAGACGATACTGCTGCGATCTACGGCATTTTTATATTCATCCAAAAGCTTGATATGCCATTGGATGCTTTCCGAAATTCGGTACCCCAGCCAAAATATGATAGCGATGGTCAAAGAAAGGATCAAGGCTACGATAAGAAGATGTTCTTGGGCTTCGATAATCCGCTCATTGAGAGTATTTTCAATAATATCAAAATTGTGTTTTTCGATGAGCCGGAGTTTTTCGATCGTTATCGTGGAGAGTTCAAACCAGCTAGGTGCACCCATCTTCAGCCAATTTTCATGACCTGCTATAGCCGCATGAATGTTCTGATAGGCCGTATCCACTTCAGGGCCGGAGAACGTCCGGTGATAGAGTTTTTTGATTTCAGATGAGGCGAGAACTTCAAAACGTCCTAATGCCGTATCGTGTTCCCCTTTGGCAAGGATAAGCTGGATATAGAGCGCTTGATTCATCTCTTGCTGGGCAAACGCTGCGTTCATACCCGCCTGCATTTGTCCCAGTGTCTCTTTGATCGCCATGAGGTTTGTGTAGGCCTGAAAATCGTTGCGAAGCGAGATGTCACTGACCGTCAGGACGATCGCAAGATAGTCACTGCGCATTTGTCCGATAAGGCGGGTATAGTAACTGAACGAGTCGGTTGGCTTGATGTTCATTCCGTCTATTTTTTTACGTTGAACCTCTAGGGTATCGAGTTCTTTTAATTGGGGGACATCAGTCGATAGGGGGTCAATCTGTTTGAGTGCAGAATCGACTTTTTCTCTTTGTAGCGGAAGCAAGTTGTGGTAAAGTGTTCCGTTTCCGGCCAAAAACCCGCTGCTAAGTCCCCGTTCCTGCTGAAGTTCGTGGATCAATGCGGCGACATGACGGATTTCCTTGACCTGATTACTCAGGCTATGGAGGGAGTAGAGTTTGGTGTAGAGATGGTTTCCGTAATACAAAGAACCGAATAAAATGATCAGTATCGGAAACGTGAGTAATAGGCGTAATCGATTAATAATACTGATGGAGGTCATACGTCTGCTTTAGTGGCTCATATTTTTTTGAAATTTTAGCGGATTATATATTGTCGGAGTTGAAATGGGTTTATTAATCGACTAATTCGCTTCTAATAGATTTTATTCTATAATTTTAAGTAATGTAATTAGTTTATAGGTTTTCATGAAAAAGCTTTTTTTTCTCTTTTTGGTTTGTTTTGTTGTTATTGTCCACGCCGACATCCCTCGTAAGAAACAGGTGCTCATTCTTCACTCGTATTCGCAAGAGTACAGTTGGACGAAATTGCAGCATAAAGGTTTTGTTGAGTCATTGAACAAATCATTCCCTTTTCCTGTTGATGTTTCGGTTGAATATCTCGATACCAAGCGTCTTAAATTAAGTGATGCGTATCAAGAATTTTTTCTCCGTTATCTTCAGGAAAAGTACCAAGGGTATATTCCGGATGCCATTTATGTCACTGATGACAATGCTCTAAAGTTTTGGTTGAATCATCAAAACAAATTATTTAGTCTGACACCGATCTTTTTTTCGGGTGTCAACAATCTCTCTTTAGCTTCTTCATTGGACTCTGTGCGTTATATTGGTGTGTATGAAACCAAAGATATTAAACCGAATGTCGAATTGATTAGACAGTTTTCACCTCAAAGTCATGATATATGGATTGTAGGCGATGCATCCACTACGTATAAGTCGATTGAAGAGGATATTAAAAAAAACATTTTTGAATTTCCGAATTACACTTTCCATTTTCTCTCCTCGGACAAGATCGATGAGATCATTTCAAAATTGCCAAGCACCCCGAAATCTTTTGTTCTTTTAACCACAATCGGCGGGTGGTGTGACGAAAAAGGGATGAACCTTACGCCGAAAGAATCGATACAGCGATTGAAACAAAATCCCCATCTTATTTTGTGCAGTATGGAAGATTCCTATATTGTGGGAGGGGTTATCGGCGGATTCGTGACCAGTGGAACCGAACAGGGGACAAAGACGGCAGAACTTATGGAACGCTACTTTAGAGGTGAACCTCTGCAAAACATCCGATCCGTCACTAAAAGTCCAAATATTTATATGTTCGATAATCAGGCGTTGATTCAAGCACGACTGATCCTTTCGGAATACACGGCGCGCAATTCGGTAATGCTGCATAAAGAAAAAAACTTTTTTGAGACGCATCAGCAAAAGATATTGAATATGTTATTTTTCTTTTTTATTTTAGTAATGGTTTTTTTAATTATTGTTTATTTTATCTCTTTGGAAAAAAAGCGTCAGTATTATGAATTAAAATTACAATGGAATACCCTTAGCGATAAATATTCAAAAATCCATGCCGTTTTAACTGCTCTTGAAGAAGAGTTTGAAATCGGATATTGGGAGTATATTCCCAAAGAGGAGAAATTTCTTTTCTCACAAGGGCTTTTGGCAATTTTTAAAGCAGACGATTCAATTGAATCGGATAGAGAAGCTTTTTTCTCATTGATCTATTCGTATGACAGAGAAATTGTTAAAGACGCTTTCTTTGAATTGATAGAGACACTGTGTTCTAAAATGATTTCTCATAATATCGTATGCGAAGACGGAACACTGATCAAGGTACGGCATACCTTGATATCTTTTATTGATGACCAGAGTGATAAGAAGCGTATCATCGGCATGGTTCAGGTCATTAATGAGTAAAAAAATTATTCTGGCTACCCTGTTTTTTATTTTTTTACTGATTGTTGTCCCTTTGCTCTTTTCATTTATGTTTTTACATCAAAGTTATGGCAAAATAACCGTAGAACAACGGATTGATGCGCCTTATCTTGCGAATACGAGTAAAGATTGGATGCTGATTTATTTCGGATACGTAGGATGCACAAAAGTATGTACTCCGATACTCCAGAATTTGGATGATTTTTATGATTCGGCATCCTTTCAACCTCTAAAAAAGTCGGTAGGATTTTGTTTTGTCAATTTGATGCCGGAAGTTGAACAAGATCAGCCCGATGCCTTTGCCAAAGCCTTTAACTCAGAATTTGACGGCTTCTATTTAACCCAAAAAGAGATTTTATCGATTGACCGGGAATTTAATTTATTTTTTTCAAAAAGCTTACGTGATGTTGCGGAAATCAATCACAGTGATTACCTCTATTTGGTGCATCGACGGGAAAACGGTGCGTTGGTTTTGAAAAATATTTACACTACACATCCTTTGAATCGAGAATTGATTATTTCCGATATATATGAATTGCAAAAAGGGAAAGAATGAATCGCATCGGTTTTGAAAATATATTAAAATTTCCCAATGTACCCGATTTTGCGCGAGTGAATTTTGATCAGCATTTTATTCAAGCGGATAAAATCATGCTTGTACTGCTCAGTATTCAGTGGTTTATTGCGACATTTATAACATCCATCAGCTATTCTACCTACAGTTACGGATTCTTGAGCGGGGGGCTGATTACCTTTTCGTTGTTGCTGGCATACCGTTATTTCAAAGGTACCCAAGTGATGCGCGTACTTGTCGCGGTAGGGATGATGCTTTTTTCACTGGTCTTTATACAGCAGCATTTGGGACGCATTGAGATGCACTTTCATGTATTTATTGCAATGGCGATGCTCACGTTATATAAAGATGTCGTACCGGTTTTTATTGCAGCGGCAACGACAATCGCCCATCATGTTATTTTCAATTACCTCCAAGTGTATGAAGTCTTTTTATTTGATATGCCCGTCATGATTTTTAATTACGGATGCGGTTTTGATATCGTGTTGCTGCATGGTATTTTTGTCATCGCAGAAGCATTTGTTGTAGGCTATATCATTAAAGTACAAATTGAATACAGTGTGGAATTAAACCGCTCTGAAAATAAAATATCCGGACTGAATCAAGAACTCATGCATACCTCTCTTCACGATTCGTTGACCGGCCTTCCGAACCGTTATAATCTTCATTCACAGTTGGGGATGATGGTGGCCAATGCGCATCGCTATCACAGTAAATTTGCTATTTTATTTTTGGATTTGGACCATTTCAAAAATATTAATGACACCCTCGGACACAATGTGGGAGATGCACTTCTTAAAAGTGTCGCCAAAAAACTCAAATCGCTCGTTCGTGAAAATGACCTCATCGCTCGGATCGGGGGAGATGAATTTATCATCATTTTAAATGATATCGGAAATACTCATTCATTAGAACAGGTTATCGTTAAAATACTCGATGCATTTCGTACTGAATGGATTATTAAAAACCATTTTTTACGGTTGTCTGTCAGTATCGGAGCTTCGATTTATCCCGATGATTCGAAAGAAATTAATGAATTAATGAAATTTGCGGACATTGCCATGTACAAGGCCAAGTCTGAGGGGAGAGATCAGTTTAGCTTTTTTACCAATACTCTAAACCAACAAGTTCATGAAGAGGTTGAAATCGCAAATGATCTGCACCGAGCCTTGGAGGAGAGAGAATTCGTGTTGTTTTATCAGCCGAAAATTGAAATTGCAACCGGGAAAATCATTGGTGCCGAGGCATTAATCCGTTGGAATCATCACGAGAAGGGGATGATTTTTCCTAACCAATTTATTACTATCGCCGAAAATACAGGATTTATTTTAAAACTGGGTACATGGATTATCGATGAAACGGCACAAATGATCGGGCGTTTGGGTCATGCCGGATACGGAGATATTCATGTATCGTGTAATGTTTCGACACGACAATTTCAAAATCTGCATCTTTATTCGGACATTGAAGATGCAATTAAAACGAATGAAATAGACCCCCGGCTTTTTGCTATTGAGATAACCGAAAGCGTCATGATGGAATATTTAGAAGTAACTTTGGAAGTGTTGAAAAAAATTAAACGTTTAGGTATCCATATTTGTATGGATGATTTTGGTACTGGCTATTCGTCATTATCGTATTTGCGGCAGTTCCCTATCGATTCATTGAAAATTGATAAAAGTTTTGTCGATGACATTGTCCCGGGAAGCAATAATAATGATTTGTTAATCAATACCATTATTGCAATGGGACAGACGCTGAATCTTAATGTAATCGCAGAAGGGGTGGAAGAAGCGTATCAAATGGAGTATTTGGCCAAGAAAAGATGCCCCTACTATCAAGGATATTATTTTTCAAAACCGGTTCCAGAAGATCAGTTTTTTGATCTATTAGAGAAAAATAGAGCAATTTAATTCTCAGGATAGTACTTTCTAATCTAATATCATTTATAATGCCATCAGGTACAACAGGTGATGGCTTGGAACTAGTAATCCCAAGAGGAAAGTCCGGGCTGCCGTAGGACACGGTTCCATCTAACGGATGGCCATGGTAACATGAGGGACAGTGCAACAGAGAGGAAACCGCCAAAACGCAGGTTTTGGTAAGGGTGAAACGGCGGGGTAAGAGCCCACCAGTCTCCTAGGCAACTAGGAGAGCTATGTAAACCCAACCGCGCAGCAAGAAACAGATGGTTAGCGTCCTACATCGCTATTGTTTCGCTAGAGGCTTAGAGTGATCTAAGCAGTAGATTAATGATCACCGTCTACAGAACCCGGCTTACAGTTGTACCTAACTTCTTCTACTTTCAATTCATCTTACCGTATAAAATCGATGCACAAGATATAAGGGTTTTCGCCCATCTCTATTTTCCTCGCATAGGTACAGCATAAATTTCCGGTTGCCAATGAGACGTAGTTACCGGTCAGATGAAAGCTGTTCATCGAATCGATTGTGCGGGAATAGTATTCTTTGCGCGAGTGATCGCAACCCTCACGCATAGGCTCGAAAAATGAGCGGGTTTTCCTCATCAGGAGGGTAGGGCCGACTTGTCTGGCCGAAGAGTTGATCAGGTAGAGCGCTTCGATATTGGACTCATTCTCCAGCATCGGCTTGATCGTTTTTTCCCAAGAGACAAGATCGTCCATAGAGGTGATCCGTTCATTGAACTGCGTACACACCGATTCGGCTTGATGGCGCAGACCCTCATCATGAAGATAGAGTTCGGATTGTAAGGCATCGGAATGGGATTTGATGCGGTCTATTTTGTCTTTAAAGTTATCGCACACCGGATGGACTGTAGGCCTCGAAGTCCAAAATCCCTGGATCAGGGTTACGCCCAAATGCTGAGAATAGCCGGCTTCTTCGAGTTTCTCTATCCCTTCTGCTAGGGCAATGGCCCCGATATTGGTGCTCATCCGGCAGATCGCACGGACAATTTCTTGATGAATGTAGTTGGTATCGATGTCAGCAACCAAAGAGCGGTCAATTTTGATAATATCGGGACGGACAACACCGAGGCGGTCGAAGCTGGAATTCCCTATACCGAAGTCATCCAGCGCAATGTTGAAGCCGAGGCCTCGGTAATGGGTGCAGAACTCTTGGAGTCTTTCCGTATCTTTTACTTCGTCCTCTTTGATCTCCAGAACAATGTTGCTAAAGGGGATGCCGTAATGGCTCAGAAGACCGTCGAAGAGATAACGTCCCGGCTCAAATGAATCGATCAGCTTCGATTCAAAATTGACGAAAAGAAGGAGCCTTTTGTTTTGCTGCCATAACGGATAAAAGGCTTCGATCGCTAAGCGGCGGGCAAGCCGGTCGAGTTCGACGTTCAACCCTGCTTTGGTAGCTTCCTGAAAGAGCCAGCTTGGAGGTAAAATTGTATCGTCTGAGGCAATACCGCGTACCAGCGCTTCCACTCCGAAAAAAGTTCTTCCGCGCACCGAGAGGATCGGCTGAAAATGAATGACCAGCCGTTTATCCGCCAGAATCTCCTGAATGCGTTCCATCGTTCCCTTTCCGTCTCTTTTTGAGAACGAGATGATATCGTTTTGTTTTTCCCATATGGATTTTGGAGTGATTAAAAAATAGACATTCCCAAAAGCTTCCCCTGCAAGGGAATAGTGAATGTTCAACCTTTTTTGATACAATGGAGCGATCAATGAAAATCACATCAGGTATGTGAAAAAGGGATGCTCTATGGAGAAGAAATTAAGGATAAAACGGGTTTCCCTTTTCTTGATTTTTCTTTCTGCTTTAGCCATGGCGGCAGACCCGATTCCAATATCCTCTATACCAGTTTCTCCCGTGGATACAGAGATTTGCCGGGCATTGGAAGATTCAGAATCACCGTTTCAAATCGGTTTGTTGTCGGAAACGACGTCAGCGGGTGAAGAGCTGAAGCGGTTTTATGCAGACGTTCAGTGCCATAGTGTTTGGAGTGATGAGAAGGGGGTTGCTTCACGGGCACTTTTTGTGATCCATGCGATCAAGCAGGCGGCAGGGGACGGTTTGGAGAGTTACGATCCGGCTTATAACTTAGAAGCTATTATAGTATTAATGGATAGGATATCATCCGATCCCACTTTTAAGAAAAGTCCTGCTGTTTGGGCACAGTTGGATATTTTACTCACAGATGCCTATTTGATGTTGGGAAAACATCTCTATAACGGTATTGTACCGCATGCGGAGCGCTCATACTTATGGAAAATGGCTCCCAAAAAACCTCTCGACATGCCCTTTATCCTCAGACGAGCACTCCGAAATAATACGCTCCAGGAATCACTCGATCAGCTTGCCCCATCCTATCCCGAATATAAGGCACTAAAAACAATTTTAGTGAGGTATCTACGAATACAAGAAACCGGTGGGTGGAAAACAATTGGATCTGCCTTAACCGATCCCAAAGAGGGTGAACACCCTTTAGGTGAAGAGATCAAAGAACGGTTACGAGCCGAAGGGGACCTTTCTGTCGAAGATAATTCCAGTGAGGGATACCGGGATGCTCTCAAAAATTTCCAAAAAAGACACGGAATTCATCCGGATGGAAAGGTAGGAAACGCGACCCTCTCAAAACTGAACATTCCCGTGGAAGAGAAAATTTTAGCGATTCGTCTGAATTTGGAACGATGGCGATGGATGCCAGAGAAGAGGGAAGACGCTTACATTACGGTTAATATCCCTGATTTCTCCCTGAGTGTTGTTGATAACAATGCAACACGCATGAAAATGAGAGCCATCCTTGGTAAAGAGGAGAGGGAAACTCCGATTTTTAGCGCGGAGATGAGGTATTTCGTCGTCAATCCTTACTGGCATATCCCCTCCACAATTCTTCGGAAAGATATCCTTCCAAAAGTACGCGAAGATATCCGCTATCTCAAAAAAGAGAGAATACGAATTTTTAAACAGGGGGATGCGAGCGGGAAAAACGAGATCAATCCGGCGACTATTAATTGGAAAAATGCCGACACATCTGTTTTTCCTTATCTTCTCAGGCAGGATCCAGGGGCAAAAAATGCGTTGGGGCGCCTCAAGTTTATTTTCCCAAATCCCTACGATGTTTATATCCATGATACCCCAAGCAAGTATCTTTTTGAGAAAGAGGAACGGAGTTTCAGCTCCGGATGTATTCGGATTGAGGAACCGGTCAAGCTCGCGAACTATTTGTTGGAGAATACCGGTAACAGAGGGGATAATACCAATGTTTCCGATATCATGGCCAGAGAGAAGAACAAGACTATCCCCCTTTCCAAGCCGGTGAAGGTGTATATCAATTATTGGACGGTTTTTGCGGATGATGAAGGGAGGGGAAATTTTCGTGACGATGTCTACGGCTACGACGGAGAGTTAGCGGATATTTTAGAATGGTATCCGGATATACCGATTCGGTAAAAAGAACTTAAGGGTAAAATTAAGATCTCTATGCAAGAAAAGTGTTTAATAAAGAACGGTATAATAGTATAATAATTATAAAAATTAACGTTAATAAAAGGGGAGAGGTTGGATCGAAGAAATTTTTTAAAAATGGCTGGCATGGTATCGGCCGTCTCCCTTTTTCCGAGTCTCGGGTTGGCCAATACTGCACTCCCCTACAAGAAATCGCTCTCTTTTTACAATACCCATACCGGCGAAAAATTGGATACGACCTTTTGGGCTGAAGGGGTGTATATTCCTGAAGCTTTGGCGGAGATCAACTATTTACTCAGAGATCATAGGAATAATGCCGTTACAGAGATGGATATTGAGCTTTTTGATCTGCTTTATACCCTTCGTACCAACCTGGATAGCCGCGAACCTTTTCATGTTATTTCAGGCTATCGTTCACCCGAAACAAATGCAAAACTAAGAAATCACTCTACGGGAGTGGCAAAAAAGAGCCTTCATATGGAAGGAAAAGCAATCGATATCAACCTTCCGGGACGTAACCTCTCTGATCTCAGAAAGGTTGCTATGGAGCTCGCTCAGGGTGGAGTCGGGTATTACCCCTCTTCCAATTTTGTTCATGTCGATAGGGGAAGAGTCCGAAGCTGGTAAACGAAACATGTGTTATTTCTCATCATAATTCATTGAATAATCAGGTATAGTAGTACGATCTATTTTTAGGAGTGGTTCCTATGGATACCGTTACCCTGACTGATAACCGTACCGGTAAAAGTTATACCTTCTCAATTTTGAACTCAACCGTCGGTCCTGATGTCATTGACGTACGAACGCTCTATAAAGAGAGCGGAATGTTTACCTATGATCCCGGGTTTACCTCAACGGCGAGTTGTACCTCTTCCATCACCTACATTGACGGGAACAAAGGAGAACTGCGGTATCGGGGGTATGATATCAGTGATCTGGCAACGAAAAAAAGTTATTTGGATGTTGCTTTTCTCTTGCTGATGGGGAAACTGCCGAATGAAAAAGAGAGGGCGGAGTTTGATATCGAGTTACGTAAACGCTCTTTTGTCCATGAGGGGTTGAAACGGCTTTTTGATGCCTTTCCGGATAAAGCGCATCCGATGGCAATGATGTCCTCCGCCGTTTCGGCACTCTCCACTTTTTATTTTGAACATTTGAATGTTAAGAGCGATGAAGAAGCCCAGATAATGGCGCGGCGTATCATCGCTAAAATACCGACATTGGCAGCATTTACACATCGGCGGATGTTCGGTATCCCTTACATCTATCCTGATATTGAACGTCCTTTCACCGAAAATTTTCTCTATATGATGCGGGCTTATCCGGGGGAGAATCTTGAAATCCGTGATGTCGAGGTTAAAGCTCTCGACACGATTTTTACCCTTCATGCCGATCATGAACAAAATGCTTCAACGACGACGGTTCGTGCCGTTTCTTCAACGGGGGCGCATCCTTACGCGGCGTTATCGGCGGGGATTAATGCGCTGTGGGGGAGGGCGCATGGCGGTGCAAATGAATCGGTAATAGCTCAACTTGAATACATCGGGAATATCGAAAATGTCGATACATTTATCGCGCGTGCAAAAGATCCGAATGACGAATTCAAACTGATGGGATTCGGCCATCGGGTATATAAAAATTTCGATCCCCGTGCCAAGATACTCAAAAAACTCCTCGATCAGCTCAAAGATGATCTGGGAGTGGATAATGATCTCCTCAAAATTGCTGAAAAAATAGAGCGTATCGCATTGCAAGATGAGTATTTCATCCAACGTAAACTCTATCCGAATATCGATTTTTATTCAGGATTGATTTTAACCGCCCTTAAAATCCCAAAATCGATGTTTACGATCATCTTTGTCATCGGCCGCTGCGTTGGGTGGATTGCCCAATGGATCGAGCTTAAAAATGATCCTGAAATGAAGATTGCACGTCCACGACAGCGTTACATCGGTGAAGTGAAAAAAGGGCTGTGAAGTTTTGGTATAATAAGAAACATTTACCTGTATAGGAGTCTTTAATGGAGTGCGAATTCCCCACCGTCAATGCATCAAACGATGAGATCAAAGCTATTTTATCGGATGTCAAAACCATAGCGATTCTGGGGCTTTCACCCGATCAGACCAAAGACAGTTATCGCGTAGCCGAATATTTGAAAAAGGCAGGATATACGATTATCCCTGTTTATCCCAAAGAAGAGACGATTTTAGGGGAGAAAGTGTACCGTTCACTCGCAGATATCCCTTTTGCAGTCGATATGATCAATATCTTCCGCAAACCGGATGCATTGGATGCCATTGCCGATGCGTGCATCGCACGGGGCGATATCAAAGTATTTTGGGCCCAAAAAGGGATTGTCAATAATGAAGCCGCAGAACGTGCCCGAAATGCAGGGATGCGTGTCGTACAAAATCATTGCTCGATGGTCGAACATCGTAATATTTACGCCTAAAGGGAATCCTTGGTTGATTTAGAAACAATATATCAGGCGCATGCGCGGATTAAGGGGACGGTGGTTGAAACACCGTTTGCCTACGCTTCGAGATTGAGTGAAGAGTGCGGTGCTGAAATTTATCTCAAAAATGAGAATCTTCAAGTGACCGGTGCTTTTAAAATTCGGGGTGCCTATAATAAAATTGCGACTTTGTCGGAAGAGGAACGTCAGTGCGGTGTCATTGCCGCAAGCGCGGGGAATCATGCGCAGGGTGTTGCCATGGCAGCGCAGATATTTGGAATCAAAGCGCTGATTGTGATGCCGGAATCGACACCGTTGACCAAAATTAACGGTGTGCGCTATTACGGGGCAGAGGTTATTTTGGCCGGGACCAATTATGATGAAGCGTATGGGTATGCTTCGACGTACGGCAATGAACACGGTATGGTGTTCGTCCATCCGTTTGCCGATGAATCCGTTATGGCGGGGCAGGGAACCATTGCGATTGAGATGATCGAAGAAATGGACGATTTGGATGCGATCGTTATCCCCGTCGGCGGCGGAGGGTTGATCTCAGGGATGGCATCGGCCATCAAAGCACTCTCTCCTAAAACTGAAGTCATCGGTGTGAGTGCCGTCGGCGCTCCTGCGATGAAAGAGTCTTTTGAGGCCAAGCGGGCAATTGACAGCACTTCGGTACGAACGATCGCGGACGGCATTGCCGTGAGAGATACCTCTGAAATCACATTGGGCCATATCCTGGAATGCGTTGATTGTATCGTCAGTGTGGACGATGAAGAGATCGCCAATGCGATTTTATTTTTATTGGAACGCCAAAAATTGGTTGTTGAGGGGGCAGGTGCTGTCGGAGTAGCCGCATTATTGCACCACAAACTGGAGCACTTACAGGGGAAAAAAGTCGGTGTTGTGGTCAGCGGCGGCAATGTGGATGTGACCCTTCTCTCCATCATTATCGAAAAAGGGCTTATCAAATCGGGACGGAAAATGAAACTTACCGTTACCTTGGTGGACAAACCGGGTGCCCTGATGAAACTGACCCAAATGCTCCAAGAACTCAATGCCAATATCGTCCATATCGACTACGACCGTACCTCGACAACGTTAGCATATGGGGATGCCAATGTCATGATCCATTTGGAAACAAAAGGTCAAGTGCATCAAGAACAAATTCGTGCTTTACTCAAAGAGCACCGCTATCTTAGTAGCGAAGAACATTAAAAGGCAATAGGAGTATGGAGGTTTTAAAATCATTTAATATCAAAAGTCCCATACTGCTGCTTAAACCCCTTTCCAATGGGAGACTGGCTGTTGTAGACTCACAAAATGCACTCCGTATTATTGATTTAACAACATATACCATTGTCGGCGGATTTAAAAGCAATATTATCCATGAACGTTTGGTCGGCTCCCATGTCGATGTAACCTCCGATGGCGCATTTTCCATTTCGGTGATACCGGGAACGAATAAAGCGGCTCTTTTTAATGTAGCGAAAAAGGAGCTTTTGTATAAAATCGGTCGCCACCAAGGAGAGATCGAGAGTGTCGGACTCGATCCTAACGGCCGTTATTGCGTTACGTGCGGACAAGATGGAAAAGCATTCGGATGGGTACTCAAAACATCCCGTTTGGCGTTTTCGATGCCCCCGCATGCCGATTTTATCACGACGGTTTCGTTTCATGATGAGGGGCAATGGATCGCAACGGGGAGTTACGACCGATCGATTAATCTCCTTAATATGGCAACCATGAAACAGCCGATGAAATTGCGCGGACACGGGAGTGCCGTTGTCAAAATCATTTTTTTACCGAAGGCGAAACTCCTCTCTATCGATAAAGAGGGGAGCTTAATCATCTGGGATATGAACAACGGCAAGATCATCAAACGTTTGACGAAAATGAATGATGATATCACGACGATGACCGCAAGCAGTGATAAACGTTTCATTTTTGTCGCGACTAAACTCGGTTATGTCGGTTTGTACGATTTACTGACGATGGAACAAGTCAAACAGCGTTACATCAAAGAAAATGAATCGATTACCTCGTTGGCCTTCGTGAATGAGCCGTTTCGTTTAGCCATCGGTACAAAGGAGGGGAATCTTCGTATCTATTCGCTTTTCGGAAACGAGGAAATATACCTGCAGATGTTACGTGAAGGGCGCTATAAACCTTTTTATGATGCGCTTGAAGAGAACCCGATGCTCCTTTATTCTAAACTTTACGATGCAGCGGAACGGGTATGGTCAGATGTTCTTGAAAAAGCACGTTCCTACTTTGAAAGAGGTGATCGCGCAAAAGCCAAAGAAGTTTTGGATATGTTTAGCGGAATCCCCAAAAAGAATGCGTTGATAACTCAGATGCTTCGAGATTATGAAAAGTATACGCAGTTTCAGGGATACGTTCAGGAGGGGCGTTTTGCCTTGGCCTATTCAATGGCAAAACAGTACAGTGCCTTTCAAGATTCCGAACCGTATCGTAAAATGGAGCTGCGATGGAAAAAACTTTTTTTAAAAGCGCAGGAGATGATTTTAGCGTCGGACGGAGAGAATCAGGCACGTGAGCTGCTGGCACCTTATCGCGGAATATCGGAAAAGACCCAATTGATCCAACAGCTATTCGCACAGCGCCGGATGTATGAATACATGAAAAAAGTGATTGCGCAGCGTGATTATGTCAAATTTTTTGATCTGATTAAAATACATTCGTTTTTGAAAGAGTTTCCCGAATACAGTGCCGTTATGGATTATGCCAGCAAACTCTATATCAAAGCGCAAAAAAGTTATACGGACGGGGATTATGCAACGGCGCGAAAAGCGTGTGAAATTTTGAGAGATTTTCCTGACTATACGGTAGAAGCGCAAGAAATGGATGAAACGATTCGGGTTAAGCACCTCTTTTATGATTCAATCGCTTCGAATAACCTCTCCAACGCTTTTGCCTATCTCAGCTCCTATCCGCTCCTTTATGAGACACCGGAAGCACAGACTCTGGAACATCAGTGGAATGGTTTGGTTGATCAGGCACAGCGGTTTGCGGCGAAAGGGCTTGCACGGGAGACGCTCGCGGTATTTGAGCCGTATTTCGCTATACCGGCTAAATACCGGGCAATGGCAGGGGTAGTGGCACAATCTTATTGTGTCCAGCTGGAACAAAAACTTCGTATTGCAGCGCCTCAGGAAGTGATAGAGAATGGTATTCGCCAGTATATAGGATTATTCGGAATCGATGATGGAATTATCACCGTATTCGATTATTTTAAAAACCGGTATGATACGAAACTTGATCTTGAAATACTCAAACAAGGGACGGCCGATTCGTGGACACCCTCTATCCGAATCGACGACATTACCGTTTCATGATTGCGATCGATTTAGGTTCCAATACGATCCGTTTTATTGAATTTGACGGAGAAAAGTGGGGCAAAAGTTTTGAAAAAATCGTTAAAACAGCCGAAACGCTCCATGAAACCTGTGAAATCGGCGAAAAAGCGCTAAAGCGGATTATCGATGCCATTATCGAAGCAAAAACGAAACTCGATTTTTCGCGTCATGACGTTATAGGGTACACCACAGCCGCAATGCGGCTCGCTTCAAACTCACACACTATCCTCGATACGATACACGCTGAAACGGGCATCCGGTTTACGATTATTGATTCCCAAAAAGAAGCATCTCTAACCCTTAATGCCGTTCGGTATCGACTTCAAAAATTAGGGATTGAACCGGAATCATTTCTATTGGCTGACATAGGGGGAGGCTCGACCGAATTGATCCATTATAGTGGCGGTGATGTTCATTCGGTGAGTTTAAACAGAGGGATCGTCACCCTCTCGGAGAGCGCTGATTCACCCGACGCATTACATGAGAAGATTGTATTGTTTAGGGAGGAAGTACGGGATGCGATACCTATTTCCCCATCTTCTTGGCTGGTTCTTACCGCGGGGACACCGACAACGATAGCGGCCTATTTGCTGGGGATGGATTATGAGAGCTACAATCCCGAAAAAATAAACGGTTTTCGCTTGCGTATAGAGGATTGTTTTTACGTGTATGACGAGCTTTTGAAGATGGATGATGCAACACGAATCCGTTACGTCGGTGTCGGTAGGGAGAATCTTATTATTGCCGGTGTCTTGATGGTGACCTCCATTTATGAAGCGTTAGGTTGCGTCGAGGCAATCATCATCGATGACGGATTGCGAGAAGGGATTGCCCTGGAATATTTCCATCAGCCATAAAATTTTGAGCTGGGTGTGAAGTTGGCTATAATAAATACCAAAAAAAGGGGGGAAAGAGTTGAAATTAACTAATATTAAACGTGTCGGAATGATTCTCCGCCCTTCAACGCCCGAACTTAAAGAGATGTTTTTTGAAGCCAAACGGATTTTCGAGTCGCGTCAGATCGAAGTCATTATCGATAATATCAGCGGCGGAATGATCGATGTGATGGGGCAGCCGTTTGATATGATGTGTCAAAATAGCGATTTTCTCGTCACCATCGGCGGCGATGGGACCCTTATCTCAGCCGTACGCCGCTCGTATCATTACCAACTTCCCGTATTGGGTATTCATGCCGGCAAGCTTGGGTTTTTAGCCGATCTTGATTTTAGTGAACTTGAATCTTTTGTGGACAAACTGTTAGCAGGGGAATACCGGATCGATCAAAGGGCCATTTTGCAAGCGACTATTGTCACCCAAAACGCTGAGAGTGAAATATTTGCTTTTAATGATATCGTACTGACACGTCCCTCAATCGCCAAAATGATCCATTTGGAGACTTTTGTTGACGGGCGCAGTTTTAATACCTATTACGGTGACGGTGTCGTCGTTTCGACTCCGACCGGTTCCACCGCTTACAATCTTTCTGCCGGAGGACCTGTGCTTTTCCCCCTTACGCAGGTATTTGCTCTTACCCCGATATGTCCTCACTCTCTTACCCAGCGTCCCGTAGTTCTTCCCGGCCATTTTGAGATTGAGATGAAAACACCGGACGCGAGTGCTTTGGTGATCATCGACGGTCAGGATTTGGTGGAAATCACCGATCGGGATACGGTCCACATCAAACTCGCATCCGGTGCGGCACATCTGATTCACCGGAAAGAGTTTAACTATTTTGAAGTCCTCAAAGAAAAACTGGGGTGGGGGAATTAATGAGAAAATTACGCAAGCGTAATTGGGCACTCTGCCAAAGAGAACTTAGCGTTAGCGTAGCTAAAAGGGGCTTTGCTCCTTTTGCGTATAGGATAGTATTATGATCGAACGCTTTTATTTAAAAGAGTTTTTGACCTTTAAGGAGGCGGATCTGGAGTTTCATCCGGGGCTTGTCGTCTTTACCGGACCCAGCGGAAGTGGTAAATCGATTTTGATGCGTTCTATTTTGGCTTCGGTCGGACTGGAGAGTGTTGAAGCGCAGATCTGTGAATCGAGTGTTACCTGGAATATCGATGAAGAACGTTACGGCCTTCAAAATGAACCGTTGAACGTATTCCGTCATGTCAAAAAAGAGAAAACCCGATATTTCGTCAACAATCAGAGTACCTCCAAATCTTCGATGGAATCGATCAGTTCTGCGTATCTTCGCCATTTAAGCCTTAAAGATTACAGTGATTTTGAGCCATCGGCCCTTTTAAAAATGATCGATGAGCGGATTTGTGAACGTATACCTCAATACGCGGAAATGCTGGAGACTCACCATACCCGTTTTAGTGAATTTAAAACTCTCTCCGACCGGCTCAAAGTAATCGAAGAGAAAGAGAAACATCTCGCGGAACTCAAAGAATTTGCCCTCTATGAGATAGGAAAAATTGATGCGATAAAACCTCGTATCGGGGAAGACGAAGAGCTGAACTCCATCAAAAAACAACTCTCGAAAAAAGAAAAAATTGAAATTTCCATTACACAGGCACAGGAGATATTTACGCATGAATCGCATGTCAGTGCCGCGTTGGGATTGCTGGAAGTAGAGAGTGCGTTTTTCGATGATGCGATGAATGAACTGCGAGGTATTTTTGAGAGTTCATTGGAGCGGCTTGAAGAGTTGGAAGAGATTTCGGTTGAATCGGTACTGGATCGTATCGAGCAGATAGCCGAACTTAAACGGCGTTACGGGAGTGTCGAAGAGGCATTGGCCTATCGTGACCAAAAAGCATCGGAGCTTGAGTCGTATGAGACGATCGAACACTCCAAAAGCGACTTGATCAAACAAATTAACGGGTTAAAAACGATGCTCGACCTAGGTTCACAAGAACTATCCAGCCATCGACATGCCATTTTGGATGAGACCGTTAAGAAACTCAACACTTATCTAACGATGCTCTATCTGCGCGAAGCGACTTTGGAACTGGAATCGTCACCGTTAAATGCAACAGGGTGTGACAAAGCGATTTTGGGATTGGCCGGAACGAAACTCGATAAACTCAGCTCAGGAGAGTTCAATCGTCTGCGCCTCGCATTGCTGGCGTTAGGGGTTGAGAGCATGCACGGAAACGGGGGTGTCCTGATGCTTGATGAGATTGATGCCAATCTCAGCGGGGAAGAGTCGATGAGCGTTGCGAAAGTGTTGCGTCACCTCTCGACCCGCTACCAGATTTTTGTCATTTCGCATCAGCCGCAGCTCACTTCGATGGGGGAGCAGCATTTCTTGATTTTTAAAGACGATGAGAGCCGTGTTAGAGAACTGAATGATGGGGAGCGGATTGAAGAAATTGCCCGTATTATCAGCGGCGAGAGTGTCAGCGATGAGGCACGCGGATTTGCCCGAGATTTATTTGAACGTTCAAGAGGGTTAGGATGATTATTGACACGCATGTCCATTTGGACGATGAACGTTACCGTGATGATTTCGATGAGATGATGGAGCGTGCCCATGGGGCGGGGGTTGAAGCGTTTATAATCCCCGGAGCCCATCCATCAACATTGGAGCGTGCAGTAGAACTGTGTGAACGGTATCGTGATATTTATTTTGCCGTGGGGGTTCACCCCTATGACATGGAGACGATTGATTCGGTCGATTTTGACCATTATGCCTCCCACCCCAAGTGTATTGCCATCGGAGAGTGCGGGTTGGACTATTTTCGTCTGGAAGGATCAGACGAAGAGAAACACACTGAAAAGATGCGTCAAGACGAAGTATTTCGCCGTCAAATCCGGTTGGCAAAACGTTTTAAAAAACCGTTGATCGTCCATATCCGAGATGCGAGTCATGATGCAAAAAAGATACTGCTCGAAGAGGATGCCGATGAAGTAGGGGGAGTGCTCCATTGCTACAATGCCGATGATGAACTGTTGTCGCTTGCAAAGGCAGGGTTTTATTTTGGGATTGGGGGGGTGTTGACATTCCAAAATGCCAAAAAACTGGTCAATATTCTTCCTCGCATTCCTAACGACAAACTCCTGATCGAAACCGACGGTCCTTATCTCACTCCTCATCCTCATCGCGGGACCCGTAATGAGTCTGCCTATACCCGTTACGTCGCCGATAAAATGGGGGAACTCTTAGGAAAAAGTGTTGATGAAATCGAATCCCTGACCACAATGAATGCTAAAACTCTCTTTGGATTGGGATAGAGTTATGGAGGGGATATGAAGCGTCTGATGGTATGGATACTGTTGATCCCTTTATCTCTAAGTGCAACGGGATTTGATCCCCATGATCGAAAAAAGATCGAAGTCCTCAGCCATTTTAATATCCCCGCTTCTTATTTGAACGATCCTTATTTACACGACATATACGCGCAAAAAAAACGGGAATGTGCCCTTCAGGGGTTTGCCGATTCGTATGAAAATGCCGATATGTTTATCCCTATCCTTTCATCACTTATTGCACAGTCCGATCTGCCGAGCGAGTTTTTATTCGTTGCTCTCGTTGAGTCTCAGTTACAAGGCGGGGCAACGTCGGCACGGGGAGCGGCCGGATTGTGGCAGTTTATGGAGAATACCGGAAAATTGCACGGTTTGAAGGTAAATAAGTTTGTAGATGAACGGCGAGATCATGTCAAATCAACCCGCGCGGCTATCGCATATCTGAGCAGTCTTAAGCAAGAGTTCGGGAAATGGTATTTGGCCCTGATTGCCTACAATTGCGGGGATGGAAGGCTTAAACGTGCCATCGCGAAAGCAGGCACGACCGATATCCGAGTACTCACCGATCCTAAGCAAGCCTACATTCCTTCGGAGAGTAAGAACTATATTCGCAAAGTAGTCGCTTTGGCGTTGTTGGCAACGGATGAACTTTTTTTATCACAAATCCAGTACGATTCGCTCATCAACAGCGATCAGGAAAACCCGCTCGCAACGGTCTATCTTCCTGCAGGGGAAAATATCGATCGGATCGCGGCAGTTTTGGAAATGCCGAAAAAGAATCTCATTGTCCTGAACACCCATCTCAAAAAAGGGGTAACCCCTCCGAATGAGCAATCGTATCCCATCTATATTCCCAAAGAAAAATTGGATGATTTTCGTCAAAAATTCCGTACCAGAGATTTAAAAGGGTATTTTGTAATGCATCGGGTGAAGTCAGGAGAAACCATCGAACAGCTCTCCAAACGGTATGATGTTCCTAAAAGCTCCATAATAATGGAAAATATGCTTGGAGAAAATGAGGAGCGTCAGCTCAATCGACGGGTGAAAATCCCCATCAATAAACCATTTTTGAAAAATGACCGTATTCATACGGCTGCACCGGGTGAAACCCTCGTTTCAGTCGCACAATTGTATAATTTGACACTCGAACAAATTAAAATAAAAAATCCATTTGTAACGAACACACTGAAAGAAGGGGAGAAGATAAAAGTTGCTGACTAGAACTTTTTTGCTTATGGCGGTGATAGTGCTTGGCGGATGTACGACAAAAACCGGTTCTTATTCGTATCAACCGACAAAGCCTTCGCAAAAATACCCCTCAGAACAACTTGCAATGAGCTCATCAGCTGTGTATAAACCAAACGGCGAATTGCAAGCAACCATGCGTCCGTATACCGTCATGGGGAAAGAGTATTATCCTACCGTTGTGCGGGTGGGAGATACTTTTAGCGGCCGAGCAAGTTGGTACGGCAACGATTTCCACGGAAAATCGACCAGTAACGGCGAGGGGTACGATATGTACGCGATGACGGCAGCGCATAAAACATTGCCGATGAATACCGTCGTCCGGGTCACCAATACGGAAAACAATGCCCAAACGATTGTTCGGATTAACGATCGAGGGCCGTTTGTCGAGAGCCGAATCATTGATCTCTCCTATGCCGCGGCCGATCAAATAGGGGTTGCGCGAAAAGGGACGGCTCCGGTTACTTTAGAGGTTTTAGGATTTGAGCCGAGCAGTATGCGCACCATCGATATGGCCCGCCTGGCCAAAGGGCCGCAACAATCGGTTTTGAGTGCTTTTTTTGTTCAAATCGGTTCATTTGAGCGGTTTGAGGGGGCTATGATTACCAAACAAAAATATGCATCTTTCAATGGCTATTCGGCAATTATTAAAGATACAGAGTATAATAACAAACGACTATTTCGCGTATGGCTGGGCGGATTCAAAAGTGAAGCTGAAGCACGCGATTTCATTTCACGGGGCTATTTTGAAGGCTCCTTTATCATAAGGGAATAAGATGATCCACAAAAAACGTCAAACGAAAGAGACCGATATCGAGCTTTCACTTACCATTTCAGGGGAGGGGAAAAGTACGATTTCGACCAAAGTAGGCTTTTTGGATCATATGCTGGAGAGTTTTGCCAAGCACGCTCAGATTGATTTGGCGATTACCTGCGATGGGGATGTTCACATTGATGATCATCACAGTGTTGAAGATATCGGGATCGTCTTGGGACAAGCGCTGCGTGATGCGATCTATCCGATCGAAAAAGTGGAGCGTTTCGGGAGTGCGGTGATCGTGATGGATGAAGCGGCGGTGAGCTGCGATTTGGATTTGAGTAATCGGCCGTTTCTCGTTTATGATGTTCCTGTATCCGGGAAGATCGGGGCATTCGATGCAGAACTTGCCGAAGAGTTTTTTCGGGCGGTGGTGTTTAATGCCGGAATTACGGCCCATATTATCATGGTGCGCGGTAAAAATAAGCACCATATCATCGAAGCGGCATTTAAATCCCTTGCCGTCGCTCTTCGCCGAGCTTTGGCGCGCAATGATCGTGCCGGAGTTCCGAGTACCAAAGGGGTACTGTGATCCGTTTATTGATTCTTGACGTCGATGGATGTATGAGCGACGGGAAGATTATCTATACGGCAGATGGGTTGGAACTTAAAAATTTTAACGTCAAAGATGGTTTTGCGATCAAAGCGTGGGTGAAAATGGGCCATGCAGCAGCAATTATCACGGGGCGAAATTCAATGATTGTTGAACATCGTGCACGCGAACTGGACATCCACCATTTACATCAAGGGGTGAAAGACAAGCGTGCCGTTGCCATTGCGATGTGCAGTGAGCTTGGGATTGAGCCGCACGAAGTAGCGGTAATCGGCGATGATTTGAACGATTACAACCTTTTGCAATGGGCAGGGCAGGCCTACACTCCTCAAGACGGTTCTGAATACCTGAAAAGCGTCGCAGAGGTGTTGGAGCGGCGCGGCGGTGATGCGTGCGTTCGTGAAATGATCGAAAAAGTGATTCGTCGCAACGGTGAAGAAGAAAAATTTTTAGCGCTGTGGATCTAAATGTCGATTAACGTTTTTTTCATCGTGATACTGGGATTATTATTGGGAATGTATAACTATTTTGCACCCCATTATACCGCTACCCAAAAGGTCGGTGAAATTCCGCAGATCGAGCTTGTCTCTTTTACTCTGTATGAAATTTCCCATAAGGGAATCGATCATATTCTGGAGGGAAAAGAGGGAAAAAAATTTGACGAACGTTATGCGGTAACATCAGCGAAATTTAGCGATAATACGAAATCTTTGTTCCAGTATGTACAATCCGATCATGTGGATTACCGGGGTGATATCATCACGCTGAAGGGAAATGTCCATTATGTGCGTGAAGACGGCTTGGAATTTCGTTCAAATGAAGGCCAATATGAGACCAATAGCTCTGTAATAGAGACGAAAGGGTCATTTGTGATTACCCAAAAGGGCAATCGTATCGATGGGGACAAACTGATTTACAATACCGAAGACGATACGGTCTCTGCCGATCGGGTACGGGGCAGCTACCAATTAAGATAGGAATACGGCAATGATACGATTTTTAATACTGTTTACCTCTTTTTTCTTTGTTTTTACTTCTGCTGAAGAGCTTAAAGTGATTTCGGATAATTTTAAAGGGGATCAAAAAAAAGGGGTTGCCGTTTTTACCGGCAACGTCAAAGTGACCAAAGGGTCCGATGAACTCAATGCATCAAAAGTGACGATATACACCGATAAAGAGAATAAACCCACCAAATATTTGGCGGAGGGGGATGTCTCATTTTACATCGTCACCGAACAAAAAGAAAAATACCGCGGAAAAGCGCAAACGGCGATTTTCCTTCCCAATGAGAGTGAATACCATTTTTACAAAAAGGTGGATTTGATCCGACTGGATGACTACCGTCGTGTCAGAGGTGATAAAGTGGTTGTCAATACGGTACAGGGAAATGCGGCTGCCGAAAGTACTCAGGATGAGCCTGTCATCATGACGTTTACGATTCAAGACAAAAATTCAAAATCGAAAAGTCCGCTCAAATGATTGAAATTATTGATTCCTCCTTTGTAACGTCGGCTCCTAATATCCGAGTGACACCTGAAAACGAGTACCAAAATGAAGTAGCGTTTATGGCACGTTCAAATACCGGGAAAAGCTCATTGCTCAACACCCTCACCAAACGCAAATCACTGGCAAAAGTTTCCGCTACACCGGGTAAAACACGTTTGATCAACTATTTTGATGTGGTCTTTGCCGATCGGGAAACCAACGAGCGGCTGAATGCGAAATTTGTCGATTTACCGGGATTCGGATACGCTAAAGTAGCCAAGTCATTAAAAACCGATTGGGAGAGCAATCTTACCAACTTTATCTCTGAACGCAAGCAGATCCGTATATTTGTCCACCTTATCGATTGCCGTCACCCCGATTTGGAAATTGACCGATCCGTTGATGCTTATTTGAATGAAATTTGTACCCCGGATCAGTTTATTGTCACTATTTTTACAAAAATCGATAAACTCAACCAAAAAGAGCTTTCCGAGCTCAAAAAACGGTTTCCGGGGGCAATTATGGTCTCCAACTCCAAACGGCGCGGGGTAGATGCCATTGTCGAGCATCTCTACCGATTGCTGAAAAGTGACGTAGGATGAGTATTACCTATAAAAAACCGACCTTGCATGATATTCCGGCAATGCAGAAATTGGTTGCACCCGAAATTGAAACCGGCGTTATCTTGGCGCGCAGCAATGATGAGATCGCAACCAACATCCGCTCCTATTTTTTAGCGATGGACGGCGAGAAATTGGTAGGTTTTGTTGCCCTTCACATTCACTCTCCCTCGTTGGCGGAACTTCGCTCTATGATCATCGATACGGCCTATCGCGGACGCAATATCGGCAGCACCTTAGTCGAGAATGCGTGTGAAGAGGGACGCCGTTTGGGATTAAAAGAGGTTCTGGCATTGACCTACCAACAGCGCTTTTTTGAACGGTTGGGATTTATAGAAATTCCTAAAGAGTCTATCCCCGAGCATAAAATCTGGGCTGATTGTATTAAATGTAAACATTTTCCGGTATGCAACGAAGTTTCCCTTATCAAAACGTTATAAGCCGGCTTTTTTTAGTCGGCTTATTTGTCGTTTACATCAGTCTAAGCAGTATCTATCTGTTATTGCCCCCACTTGTGGCCATCCTTTTTTTTGCCTATTATAATGCTCTAACCAAACACGATCTTTTCGGATTGATTATTGTGGCGTTGATGCTCTTGATCTTTGAAGCGGAAAAAGGGTTTTGGATTGGAAGCACGCTCCTTTTTTTTACGGTAGTGTCGCGCTATCTTCTCCCGAAGCTCGAACAGCTGATCCAATGCCGCATCTGTATGGGGGCGATTTTTGTCGCTTTGGCCTATCCGGGATATTGGATTTTTATGTGGATTGCAAACGGTGTTTTACTGCTTCCACCCCCTGCGATCGACTGGCATATAGGGTTATACATGATTATTGAATTTTTAATGATTACGGCTTTGATATGAAAATCAGAATTATATTTGCATTTTTCATCATCGTTTGGATCGGATTACTGGTCCGGGTTTTTCATCTCTCGGTACAATCGAATGATTATTATGAAAATCTTTCCGAAAACAACAGCATCAAAACCGAACTCTCAGCACCCGTACGCGGTGAAATTCTCGATCGTACTTCCGAACCGATTGCGATTAATGAACTTGGATTTAAAATTGCGTTGGCTCCCCATCTGACCAAAGGGAAAGATACGACATTGTTGGATAAAGAGATCGCATATCTTCTCTCCATGATTCCGACGCTGGATGCTAAAAAAATAGCCAAAACCTACAAACAGCATGACTCTTACTATAATCACACCTTTATCGATGTCGTGGATTTTATTCCACATGAAACGGTTATTCCCCTCTATTCGCTGATGAATTTGCGGGATACCATTAAAATATCCCCCTCTCCGAAGCGGCTGTACCCATACGGGGCTGTGGGTTCTCATTTGATCGGTTATGTGGCAAAAGCAAATCAAAAAGAGATTGATGCCGACCCCTCATTGCAGCTTTTAGGGCATGTCGGTAAAAATGGGATCGAAAAATATTACAACCGCTATTTGCAAGGGGTTGCCGGAGAACGCCGGATCAAGGTAAACGCTCACAATGTCGAAATCGAAGAGATAGGAAGAAGTGCGACACAAGAGAATCATAATTTGGTTCTCAACATCGATATGCGACTTCAAAATTTTATTACCGAGGCATTTGGAAATCGGGTCGGGACGATTATCGTTATGGATACGCACGGTGCGATCTACGCGGCAGGAAGCTATCCTGAATACGATCTTAATACCTTTGTTTCGGGAATCAGTTCAAAAGAGTGGAACCGCCTGATGAACAGTGTCGATGCCCCGTTTACCAATAAAATCATCAACGGTCTTTACCCTCCCGGATCGACGATTAAGACAGGCATGGGGCTAATTTATGTAACTTCCGGGATGTTGCATGAACACAGTACGGTGAATTGTAGCGGATCGATGAAACTGGGGAACCGGGCGTTCCGATGTTGGAAAGGTACGGGACACGGAACCACCGAAATTTCCAAAGCGATCACCCAAAGCTGCGATGATTATTTCTACAAAGGTGCATTGCAAGTGGGAATAGAGCGGATGAGTACCGGTTTGATACGTATGGGGTTAGGGAAAAAAACGGGGATAGATTTGCCGAATGAGTTTATCGGTACCGTACCCAGCCGGGCATGGAAACGGGAAAAATACAACAAACCGTGGTATCAGGGAGAAACCTTGAATACTTCGATCGGGCAGGGGGATTTTCTCGTCACCCCGATGCAAATGGCACAATACACCGCGCTGATGGCAACCGGAAAACTGCCGATACCCCATGTGGCCAAAACTATCGGTAACAATCCTTATACTCCTAATGCCCTGGACGTATTGACTCCGAATGAAAAGAAAAAGCTTCCAATTATCCAGCGTGCGATGCGGGGTGTATGTAATGAGCCCGGAGGAACCGCGCGAGGATTTGTAACAACCCGATTCCCTATTGCCGGAAAAACCGGTACGGCGCAAACTACGGGGATCGCACAGGGGACGAAACAGCGTCAAAGTGAACATTCTATGGATTATTTCAGCCGCTCACATGCCTGGTTTACGACCTATGGACCGGCTGAAAATCCACAGTTTATCGTCACGGTATTGGTGGAACACGGAGGACATGGAGGAGAAGCAACCGGAGGAATTGTCTCATCCATTTACAATAAACTGGATGATTTGGGGTATATTCAAAAATAGAATACTAATTTTCTCACGCATCCGAAAGATGCGGGTAGCTTTAGGGGGTTGTAGGGACATTTGTCCCTGCCATTTTGCGGGCTTTGCTCGTAAAGTGCGTAATATTAGCTAATAAGATAAAATCCAAAGGGTTTTTATTCTTCCAGAGTCCTTACAATCAGGCTTTTAGGAAGATTGAATTTTTCAATCAACTCCACCTCTTTGTCCCGCATCTCCCCGTTGTCAACTTCATGATCAAATCCGAGAAGATGAAGCATTCCGTGGATAAAGAGGAGGGCAAGTTCATCATTTTCGCTATGTCCGAGCTCTTTTGCGATACTCTCGACTTTATCGACACTGATGACAATACTCCCAAGTGGAGCACCCGGGAACGGATCACTCGGAAAACTGAGTACATCGGTCGCTTTGTCGATTCCGCGAAATTCACGGTTGATGTGGGAAATTTCATCGTTATCGGTGAGGATCAGCTCGATCTCACGGTCGCTTAACGCATCGGAAATTTGCTCAACCAAAGCTAAATGGTAATTTTTTTCGGTTCGATTATCTAGTTCTATCATAATGACATTGTAGCATAAGGGATCCCTTGCTACAATCACAGCAAAGGGAAATCTACTCATGAAAAAAGCACTTTGTATTATGAGCGGCGGGATGGACTCGACTCTCGTTGCCTATATTATGCGTTCACGCGGATTTGAAATCGTCGCGCTTCATTTCAACTACGGTCAGCGTACCGTGGATAAAGAACTTCAGGCGTATCGCGCGATTTGTGACGATATGAGCGTGAAAGAAAAATATGAAATCGATCTCGATTTTTTCAAAACGATAGGCGCATCGGCGCTGATAGATCACACGATCACAGTTCCGACGGGGGGGATCGAAGAAGGGGTTCCGGTTACCTATGTCCCTTTTCGGAACGGAATATTTCTCTCCATTGCGACCGCTATTGCTGAAAAAGAGGGGTGCGAAGCGATTGCGATCGGCGTCGTTGAAGAGGATAGCAGCGGTTATCCCGATTGTCGTGAATCGTTTATCGATACGTTTGCCAAAGCGGCCAATTTGGGAACGAAAGAGAGCACAAATCTTACGATTGAAATGCCGCTGGTCCGTCTGCACAAATCGCAAATTGTCCAAGAAGCGCTAAAACTTGCCGTACCGCTCCATTTGACATGGAGCTGTTATCAGTGTGAAGAAGAGGCGTGCGGGATATGTGACAGCTGCCGCCTTCGTTTGAGGGGTTTTGAGCAAGCCGGGGTAAAGGATCCGATTCGCTATCGCCATGTTTGATTCACAGCACTCTCCCATTTTAATCGAACACCGGCCCCGTAATCGCAATACGTATATCCGTATCAGTCAAGCCGGCGAGATCCACGTTCGGACACCTCTTCAAAACGAATCGGCGATACGGCGTATCTTAAAATTGCGAGAGAATTGGATTCGGTCCAAATTGGATACATTGCATCAGTCGAGAGACGATACTCCTGTTTTAGGAAAGGATGTCCGTTTCCGGGGAGAGAACTACTCCCTAGAGCAATTACCGATGCTGCATGAAAAAGTTGTGCATGCCAAAAGCAGTATGCAGATTGAAAAACATTACCATCAGTTTTACCGCAATGAAGCGCTTTTAACACTCCCGTCGCGTGTAGCATTTTATGCCCGAAAGATGAATCTGCATCCGAATGAGATTCGGTTTAAACGGTTGAAAAGCCGATGGGGGAGCTGTGATACAAGGGGAGTCGTAACCTTTAACATATTGATGATGCAGTTATCGTATACGCACATTGATTACATCATCGTCCATGAACTTGCCCATTTGCGCCATATGAACCACTCCAAGCACTTTCATGCGTTGGTAGGGGAATATTTAGACGGCGAGAAGCAAATACGACGGGAGTTGAGAGGGATCCGACCGGTTTAAAAATCGAGTGACAATTGGGTCATCGAGGAGCGTGAGGGGCGGAGGATGCTTTTATCGACTCCTGCTACAAGGGCAAAGTGAAAACTTTTCGATTGTAGGATGGAAAGAACCTCTTCAGGGTAGCGGTAAAAAGAGATGTTTTCAACACCGATAGTGATGGAAGAGCGCATCGATTCGGGGAGGAGATAGATGATTTTTGCCCATGAGGCCTGCGCATCCAAAAAATCAATCTGTTCATCGATCAGCTCGAGGAGAGGCTCGAAGATGACAACCCGATCGCTACTACCGAACTCTTTGCTCTCCAGGCGAGAATTGGTAAAAACGGGGATAAAATGTCCCATCTTGCTAAACCCTCGCATTTGAAACGGAATGCGCAAAAAAGCGTAAAAGAAGAGCAGATGTTCGAGATAGGGGATAAAAAACGGCGAGAGCATCTGCCGTTCATAAAACACGTCATTATGGATGAAAGAGGTTTCAAACAACGTCTGCTCAATAATCGTAATCGTATTTTCCTGTGCACGGATAAGCTGTGAATAGTCGATGAAAATATCGGCATCGCTGAGAGCCGGGGAAAAGAGTACAATCGACTTTTTTTCCAACGGCCACAGTTTTTCCCAAATATCCCGTATCGTTCCTTCGATGTTACAAAAGGTTGGAGGGGTAGAGATCATCGTTGAGAGGTGTAAGGTGATCGGATCACATGCATACACAAGAAGCTCTTTTTCCAGAAGATAAAAGCGGAGGAGTTTTTTGAGTGCATTATCGATATTATCGACTTTTATCCATGCGATTTCGCTGTCGCTGATTTGGGTCGGTTTATCGAACATGACAGCATAAGCACCATTTTGCAGTGCTTCAGGGATATCTTCGGGGGTATAGGCGATAAAGAGTGATCCCCGCTTTACTTTGGAAGGTTCAAATACGACACTTTCAAAGATACTTACTGAGGGCTCTCCTAAAAGAGTCCCTTTGGTAAGTGCGAGGATATTTTCAAGTCTCATCCCACTGAACTTCCGCTCAGGCGAGATTTTTCGGGACGGATGAGGCAAAGTCCCTCAGAATCTTTTGCAGCCAGAATCATCCCTTCGGAGAGCATACCCATCAGTTTGGCAGGTTTGAGATTGGCAACGACACATACCTGTGTCCCCACCAACGATTCGGCACTGTAATACTCACGGATACCGGCAATAATCTGGCGCGGTGATTCCTCCCCAAGATCGACTTTGAGTTTGAGCAGTTTAGAACTTTTAGGGACCTCTTCGGCTTCGAGAACGGTCCCCACTTTAATCGAGGTTTGAAAAAACTGATCGATCGTGATTAACCCTTCGATGGATACGGTCGACTCTTTTTTATCTTCGGTTTTTTTCGGTTCGGCTTTAGGCGCTTCTTCAATCATCGCTTTGGGTGCCTCTTGCATGAGTGGCTCTTCCACACGTGGAAAAAGTGGGGGAACTTTTTTGATCGTAAAAGTTTTGAGGAGCCCTTTGTTAAGGATGAGATGCGTATAGCTCTCTGTTGTAATCTCAAATCCGAGTGCGTCGGCAATCGTGGCGGTAGTGCTCGGCATGATGGCGTTCAGCATCACCGATGCTTTGGCTAAAAGATTGGCGACCAAAGCAACGGTTGCAAGGGCTTCATCGGCACGACCCTCTTTGATTTTAACCCAGGGCGCATGCTCTTCAATCGCTTTGTTACCGATCGTGAATACTTTCCACAGCTCTTCGAGGTAACGGTGAAGTTGCAGTTCACCCAGATAGGTTTCGAGAGAGTCTAAGAGTGCATGTGCATCACTGAGCTCTTTCGCATGGTATTTTTCCACATTGACACTGTCGATGAGAAAATCGGAATATTTCTCAGACATCCCGATGATACGATTGAGAAGGTTCCCCAAATCGTTACTCAAATCAGAGTTCATCCGATCGATCAGTGCACGTTGAGAAAAATCGCCGTCCTGGCCAAACGGTACTTCACGCATCATGAAATAACGGAAATTTTCAGCTCCGTAGTGTTTTGATACTTCGCGCGGGTCAACAACATTCCCTTTGGATTTGGACATTTTTTCCCCGTCGCGTGTCCACCATCCGTGTGCACCGATGTGTTTAGGGAGAGGTAATCCCAGACTCATCAAAAATGCCGGCCAGTAGATCGCATGGAAGCGGAGGATATCTTTACCTACCAGTTGGACATTTGCCGGCCAGAAATCCATTTTATCCTCATCAGAGCCGTATCCGAGCGCCGTTACGTAGTTCATCAATGCATCGAGCCAAACGTACATGACGTGTTTCGGCTCATTGAGCGATTCTGGAAGATGAACACCCCAGCTGAAACTGGTGCGGGTGACGGAGAGATCGTTTAATCCCCCTTTTACAAAGCTCATCACTTCGTTGCGGCGTGATTTCGGGAGGATGAATTCCGGATGGGCTTCATAATATTCCAAGAGAGGCTTTTCGTATTTGGAGAGGCGGAAGAAATAGCTCTCTTCTTTTACGATGGTCGTTGCTCTGCCGCAGTCCGGACAGCATCCGCCATCCATCAATTGAGATTCGGGGAAGAACGTCTCACAGCTGACGCAGTAGTTTCCTTCATAAAAATCTTTGTAAATATCGCCGTTTTCGAACATTTTAAGAAATGCGGCTTGAACCCCTTTTTTATGGGCTTCATCGGTTGTACGGATAAATTGATCGTAACTGACATCAAACTCATCCCACAGATTACGGAACGTTGCACTGATCTCATCGGCAAACTGTTGTGTCGGTTTATTCTCTTTCTTAGCGGATTCTTCGATTTTTTGCCCGTGTTCATCCGTTCCGGTTAAAAAGTAGGTTTCATTACCGATAAGACGTGAGTGGCGAGCAAGTGTATCGGCGATAAATGTGGTATAGGCATGACCGATATGGGCTTCACCGTTGACATAATAAATCGGGGTAGTAATGTAGTTTTTCATTGATAATAGATTCTCCTTTTTTACTGTAATTTACTGGATGTTAAAAATCAAACCCGCCGGTTTCACCTTTTGACATACTTTCATAAACGCTTCGGATGTATTTGTTACGAATTTCACAACCTATACATTTTTCGCACACATAACAGCTCGTTACGTTTTTTTCTTCTTGGCACTCTTGGAGAATTTTTATGGCTTCATCCAATCGTGCTTCGTATTCACTGTTGTCCTGCATAGACACTCAAAACCTCATTTACTTCATCGCATGAGCCAAAAAAACACGGGCTGGTATCATGGACATGACGCGGCTCTATTTCAAGTACCCGTTTGAATCCGTCCATCGCTTTCCCTCCCGCTTTTTCAAAAATGAACGCGAATGGGAACACTTCAAACAGCATTCGCAGTTTTCCCTCCGGCTTGTCGGAAGCACCCGGATAACTAAACAATCCGCCCCCTTTGAGGAGGATTTGGTGCAAATCGGGAACCATACCTCCCGAATAGCGGAGACGATACCCACGTGTAAAGAAACCATCAATCATTGCTTTATGGTATGGCGCCCAGTACTGTTGTGTGCCGCCCGGAGCCATGATTTTCCCTTTTTCATTTAGGGTGATGTGTTTGACAAATTCAAATTCGCCGTTTTGGAGTAAATAAAGAGAGACGTGATGTTCATCGGCAAATACGAGTTCAACACGGGGTCCGTAAACGACGTAGCACGAAGCGACCATCTTACTCGGTGTAAAAGCCCCTTCATAGATTCCGAAGATCGAGCCGACACTAAGGTTTACATCGACCAAAGAAGAACCGTCTAGCGGATCAAAAGCGATAAAATAGCGGCCAGATTCATTGAGCACCATAGGGTGTTCTTTCTCTTCACTGGCAATAGTGTGGACACTTGCAATTTTACTAAGCTCCTCTTCGATAATCAAATCGCTTTGGATATCGAGCTGAAGCTGGGTTTCACCGGAACTGTTTTGTTCCTGGGAATAGCCGATGTCTTTGACATCAATCGCATTTTTGATACGGATAGCACTTTTTTGGATCGCTTCTAAAATAACATTCATTTCATAACCTTTGCGTTTGCTAAAATCCACTCGATCACCTGATCGGGGTTGTTGAGATCGAGTAAGTCGATTCCCTCGGGGATAACATAATGGGCCGTATTGATGCTCTCATCAATCGCGAGTGCATTCATGTAGGGGAAGTAGTCGGTATCGATAGAGCCTCGGAAAATACTGATCCGCGGAAGAGGAAGATTTTTGAGTCCCTCAACCAGCAATACATCGAATTCTCCGAAAAGTCCCACCAGTTCATCAAGTTCTTTGTGACGCTGTGAAAAATAGGTCGTGCGGGTAGGGGAGGTGACGATAACTTCGGCCCCCGTATCGCTGAATTTGTAACTGTCTTTTCCCGGGACGTCGAATTGAGCTTTGTCTTTGGGATCGTTTTTGATGATGGCAACTTCTAAATTATACTCATGAATCAATTTACGAGCCACTTTGAGAATCAGCGTTGTTTTACCGCTGTTGGAAGGACCGGTGAACGCAACCGCTAAACGTTTTTTCAAAAAAATCCACCTCTGTTAAAATGATAGATATTATAGTCAACAATCATTGAAATTTCGTTAAGGCGAGTTGACGTATAATAGTGTTTATTCGATGTCAAAGGATTAGGATGCGTTTTTCTTGGATAGCTTTATCAGCTTTATTGGTTTTCAGCGGATGTTCACAAAAAGGGGCATTTGATCTTTTTAAAATGGATGAGAGCCATGAACGGGCGGTAGAACAGCTTCGCAGCGGAACGATTCTCCTCTCATTAGAGACCAAAGCGATTATCTCGACCTTGTATCTCAACAAGATTGATCCGCTCAAATACAAAGAGGGAGAATATTTTATCGCTTCGGTCTATTTTGAGCATGACAACCGGTCGATTCGAAAAAGAGAATTGGAATCAAACGGCTACAGCTTGACCCTAAACGGAAAGAAAGCAACACTTATCGAGCTGATCGATGAAAAAGATCCGCGTCGAGTGCTCATGCCGATCCAAAATAATTGGAATCGATATTATTTTATTCGCTTTGATGCAGCGTCTGAGCCTTCTTTAGCGCTTCGGTTCGAAAATAATCAGACTGGCTCGGTTGAGTTAACGTATTCAAAATAGCCGATATCGAGACTCTTTCCCCTAAAATCTTCTTGTAGATGACGTAGTTGGCAAGAACTTTCTTGCCATACTCGCGGCTCTCCGCATTTCCGATAAGTTCCATACTCAAAAACGGTTCATGCTCTCCGCTATTGAAATAGCTTCCGCTTAGTAAAAGCCGTTTGGTAAATCCAATTCCGCCATTGTAGGCATAAGCCATCAGTACGGGGTTATACAAGGTATTTTCAATGTGTTTCATATGCTCTATCGAATACGCTATACTGTATTCAGGGTTAAACATATCGTTATACGAAGTCACTTTTAAGGGGTGTACTTTAGAAATCGCGTCCACGTTAAAAGGCATGATCTGCATCAGTCCCAGAGCAAACGAACGGGAAATCAATCCCGGAATCATCCGCGTTTCTTGACGCATCAGTGCATACAAAATCGCTTTTTTATCATTTGTAAGCGAAGTCATATAGTGATCATAAGGCATGGTATAGTTGTGGATGTATTGGGCATATGCCCTTTCGATCATGTACGCTTGTACCGCTAACGACTCTTCACCGTCATAACGCTCAATGATTTCATAAAGTTTTTCGGGAGGAGTTGCCATCAGCTCTTTGTGCAGACGGTTCCATTCAAACGGATCATCCCCTTTAAATCCCCCCTTATCGGGAGTCGGAAGCGTTGTGAAATAGTTTTCGGTTTCGATCCCCAGTTTTTCTTTCGCCCACAAGGTGTACATGTTGATGTCAAGACTCTGGGCTAATTCCCGGAGGAGTGTCTCATCATGGGTAATGCGGTATATCCAAAAACTGTTTTTATCCCGTTCCATTGGTGAGAGGGATTTACGCTTTGCTTCTTTGAGATGAAACAGGGCATTGTCGGCACGGTTAAATTTCAGTGCATTCACACCGAGATAAAAATGGGTTTGTCCATCATAAACTCCGCCGCTCACATTACTGAGTGATTCTTGGAGTTTATCCATTTTCGGATCGGTTGCGGTGAAATAGACGAGCTGATTGAATCCCGGCAGGGAACTCAGCTGTCCAAGGGTCTCATTATTAATCGTATGATTAAAATGCTCTTGGCGATACGGCAATCCGGAAATAAGAAAAAGTTTCAATGACGAAGTTAAATCACTGTATAGGGTAAAATGATTATTATGGTTCATAGTTCGAAGCCATTGCACATCACCGAATCGATCTCCCAGCCGTGTAGCGATCAATTCACGTTGATAGCTTTCCAAATGTTGTGCTTTCAGCGGAGTGAGGGCAAGGTAGAGACAATCCTCCTCCTCAATACTCATTAAATCGGTTGAGAGCTTTTGGAGACACTCCGCGGTATAACGAATTTCTGCCTCATCGGTTTTACAGGCATAATCGAATAAAAAACGCTCGTTGACATTATCGACTTGATAGAATGCTTCCGATGCCTGCGAAGCATTGATATCTTGATGTAAATATTGCCAGATTAAAAAGTTCTTTTCACGTGAAGCGGGTTTGTCATTAATGTCATCCAGCGTGACCCCCCACATATTGGTGAGGAGTAAGGCAGCAAGCGCGAATGAATATTTCACGACACAACCACCGCATTGATAATGTTAACCAGCAGGACATCGATGACGTTTAGAAGGACGATCAAAATGACCGGTGCTAAATCCAGACCGTTGAATACGGTCGGCATGAGGCGTCGAACGAGTCTGTACGCCGGTTCGGTGAGGCGGTAGATGATCTGCACGATCGGATTATAAGGATCGGGACGTACCCATGTCAGGAGGGCGCCGATAATGACTACCCAGATATAAACCGTGAGGAGTGAATGGACGATTCCTCCGAGTCCTGAAATAATGCCGCTCATCATTTGGCCACCTCTTTGAGATAATTTTTGATATGGGTATAGAGCTCATTCATGTCCGGTCCGTGTTCGGCACCGCTGAGGAGGATGCGCAAAGGCTTAAAGAGATTTTTCCCTTTCAAACCGCTCTGCTCGCTCACATACGTTTTATACGATTCATAATCGTCGAAATGAGGAGCCTTGAGTGTTAAATCACGCAAAATTTCAAATCCCTCTTTGTACTCATCGGGGACATTTTTCGGGGAAAATATCGCGCCGATTTTCGTGCGGAGTTCTTTAAGGGTGCTGGCCTCTTCCAAAAAGAGTTTTGCGAGGTTTCCGATCTCCTCATCGGCAAAACCGACATAGCGGGATAGCTCTTTGGGATCAAGTCCCCGAAGATGTTCGCGATTGATGAATTTCAGTTTGTCGATATCGAAACGGGCAGGGGCCTTGGAGAGGGTTTTCAAATCAAACCATTTTATAGCCTCTTTCACGCTGAAAATTTCGTGAGGGGGTTTGTTCCCCATCAAAAGGAGATAATTGCTGATGGCTTCGGGAAGATACCCCTCTTCGAGGAGCCATTTAACACTCGAAGCATCATCGCGTTTGGACATCTTTTTCCCCTCGTTTCCGAGGATGATCGGCAGATGGGCGTATTCGATTTTCTTGGTATATCCCAGCGCTTCATGGATCGCCATTTGTTTGGGAGTATTGCTCAGATGATCTTCACCTCGAATGATGAGAGAGACGTCGGCGAGCATGTCATCCACCGCACAGGCAAAATTGTAGGTTGGGTATTTATCGGCACGCATCAGAATAAAGCTGTCGATATCGTCTGCGGCAAACGTCGATTCCCCTTTGATAATGTCGGTAACGGTTATCGGATGGGTCGGTTTTTTCAGACGGATCGTAAAGGGGAGGGGATTATCGATCACTTCATCGGCAGAGAGGTTTTCGCATGCCCCGTCGTAGCGGTAAGCAACTTTGCCCTCTTTGGAAGCTTCGCGTTTGGCCTCTAACGTTTCGGGGGTACAAAAACAGTTGAATGCTTTTTTGTCTTGAAGAAGTTGAAGGGCCATGGCACGATGAAACCGGAGATTGTTGCTTTGAAGCTGCTGTTCTTGGTATTCGATTCCAAAGAGTGCCAAAATTTCAAAAATCTCTTTCTCTTTGCCGGGGATGTTGCGCTCTTTATCCGTATCTTCGATACGGATTAAGAGGGGCTCTTCGCGCTGTACGGAACAAATGTAGTTAAATAAAGCGACACGGAGATTGCCGATATGCATATCACCGGTCGGGCTTGGGGCAAAACGAAGCATAAATATTTCCTAAAATTTTTTTGCAATTTTAGCAGAATTAGCCTAACTCATACCTTTTTACTAAGTGCTTCAATATGAGCGCTGTTCCCCAGTACAACCAGGATATCCCCTTTTTCGAGAATATCGTCTTTTTCAAAGGAGGTGTACCAAACCCCTTGATGTTTATAGGCGATAGGCTTGACTTCGTACTCTGTTTCAAAGACAGGAGAGAGGATAGACACCCCCACCCAGAAAGAGGGGACAGTCAACTTGGCAATTTTCATCGTAATTGAGAGATCGATGGTTTCATAATGCATATTACGCACCATTTTTTTCACGATCTTTTTTGCCGATTCCATCTCCGGATAGATAACTTTGGCCGCACCGAGTTTTGAGAGAATCTGTCCGTGTACCGTGGTGATCGCTTTTGCCACAACCGTCTCAACCCCAAGTTCTTTGAGCGCCATAACGGTCAGAATACTCGCTTCGATATTTTCACCGATGCTCACCACAGCCACATCGACATTACCGATTCCCGCTTCGCGCAAAGCCCGGATATCGGTCGAATCGAGGACAATGGCATCTTGGACGAATTCATTGATATCCCGTACATGCTCCTCGTCCAAATCCACAGCAATGACACTCAGCCCCTGTTGAGCCAACCCTTTGGCGACGTGAAATCCGAATTTTCCTAAACCTATAACTGCAAATGTTTCCATGACTAAATAATTACCTTTCCTTCTGCGTATTTGATACGGCTCTCTACCGCTTTTCCGACTATAACGATCGTAAAGGCAAATACACCGACCCGCCCCATGAGCATTAAAACAATAATGTTGAGTTTACCCCAATCACTGAAAAGGGCGCTGTAGCTCAGCACGCCGCCATTTCCGGTCGATAATCCGACCGTACCGAATGCCGAAGTTGTTTCGAATAAGATTCGCAAAAACGGCAATCGGTCCACTTCACTCAAAATAATCGTTGAAATGACTACATAGATAGAGGCAACAAAAATAACGGCATAGGCTTTATTGATCTGATAAGGGGAAATAGAACGGCGAAAAATATGGGCATGAGTACTTCCTCTCAGGGTATACCATACCCCGATCAATGCGAGAGCAACCGCCGTTGTTTTGATACCGCCCGCGGTACCTCCTGGACTTCCTCCCGTCATCATTAAAAAGGTAGAAAAAAAGAGATTAGCATCGGTCAATGTTGAAAAGTCGATGCTGTTGAAGCCGGCCGTCCGGTAATTAACCGAAGCGAACCAAGCGGCTAAAATCTTCTCATAGGTGCTCATCGCTCCAAATGATTTAGGATTATTCCATTCCATAGAGAGGAGTAGTACCATCCCGATTATGATTAAGATAACGCTCATATACAAAACGATTTTAGTATGGGTCGAGATACGCAATAACTGTCCGCGGCGATAATTGTAAATTTCGAGCAATACAATGTACCCCAAACCTCCCAGGATAATCAAAAAGGGGATCGTCAGATTAATAACGGTGTCCCCCTGATAACCCATCATATTATCGCTAAAGAGAGAAAAACCGGCATTGTTAAATGCCGATATCGCGTGAAATGTTCCAAACCATACGGCTTTATCTAGAGGCATATCAATCCAGAACCGGAGGGTCAAGATAATCATCCCTACTGCTTCAATAATGATAATAGAAGCAAATACGATTTTCAGAAATCGTACCAATCCGTCCATACCGGGATGGTTTAGTGATTCTTTGAGGATCAGACGGTCACGGTGATTGATTTTTTGCTTGCGAATAACCGCCATAAAAGTGACGGCTGTCATATACCCAAGCCCGCCGATTTGAATGAGGGTGAGGATAACAACATGCCCAAAGGGGGTAAAATCGACTGGGGTATCTTTGACGATCAATCCGGTTACGCACACCGCAGAAGTAGAGGTAAACAGAGCATCGATAAAGCGCAACTCTCCATTGTGGGCAAACGGAAGCGAGAGCAATGCCGCGCCTAAAAGTATCAGTCCTATAAAACTGTAGAGGATGATTTTAATCTCGTGGGTATGTATGGTTGATCCTTTATAGTGAATTAGAGCTATCGCATGTAAAACGATAACCAATTCCAAGTTCGGTTTGAATATAGGTCGGGCGCGCCGTATCGGATTCGATTTTTTTGCGAAGCGAATTGACATAGGTTCGTAAATACTGCATTTCGTTTTGGTATCCCACTCCCCATATCTCTTTGAGAATACGGGCATAAGGGAGGACCTGATTACGATGGAGGATAAAATATTTCAGTAAATTGAACTCAGTCGGCGTCAATTTTAAAACGCTCTCTCGCATCCATGCGAGATGACCTTCGATATCAAGGCTGATTTCGTGACATATTATAACCTTTACGGCGGGCTGCAAACCTAAAAAACGGCGCTGTGCCGAACGGACCCTAGCGAGGAGTTCATCGATGGAAAACGGTTTAATGACATAATCATCCGCACCCGCATCGAGCGATGCGATCACCTCTTTCTCATCGTTCCGAGCCGATACAACGATAATCGGTGTCGAAATTTCGGATCGGATGGTTTTAATCAACCCTTTTCCGTCTCCGTCCGGAAGGCCCAAATCAAGGATAATCAAATCAGGGCTGTTGGCATGTATTACCCTCATCGCACTTTTGATATCGGTCGCTATGAGTGTCTTAAATCCCTGCTGATTGAGAGACAAACTGACCATTTTTGAGATGGCTTCGTCGTCTTCGATGATTAAAATTAGCTCCTGCACTCTCATAATAACTCTTTCAATCCACTGGATGGAGATTTCGTCACGGGGAAATTGATTTCAAAGCAGACACCGTTAGGGACATTATACGCTTCTATCATGCCATTATGTGCACTGACAATATCACGGCAAATCGACAAGCCTATTCCGCTTCCACCGATATCACCAGAGTGATCAATACGGTAAAAGCGGTCGAACATATTTTTAAGATCGGCTTTTTTAATCGGATGTGACTCATTGAAACAGAGAAGTTTAATCGTTTTTGAATCTGTGGTAATACTCAGAGCGATTTGTTTCCCCTCATCCGTGTATTTGAGCGCATTATCGATCAGATTGACGACCAAACGGACAAGTAGAGCACAATCTCCCCAAAACAGACACAATTCAGGATCGATGTGGATATCGATCTGAGGCTGTTTTGGATTGTAACGAAACTCTTGCAGTGCCACCCCTACAAGATCCTCAAAATCGCACCATTCCATACGAAGAGCACTTCGGTTGTCTTGTAAACGGGCACTGTCGAGAAGGTTAGCAATCAGACGGTTCATTCTTTGACTTGAATCATTAATCTGTATCAACACATTACGACGTGTCACCGGATCATTTATCTGTTCTTTTAGCAGCAGTGACGCATTCCCTAAAATAGAAGAAAGAGGGGTTTTCAAATCATGCGAAAGGGTATTTAAAAAAATCTCTTTAATCGCATTACCCTGTATCCGTTTTGCCTGTGCGCTAATCGTATACCCCACAAGAAAAAAGATAACAAAGCTCCATACATAAGAGAGATCATGTACATCAAAACTATGTAATGGGGGGACATAGAGTAAATCGAACATGATAACAGAAATGGCCGTAACGATCATCGTCAATCCCATATTCCCTCGAAGTGCTATCACAATGACGGGGATCAAGTGGATCAACGCAATATTGATCAGCCCCAAATGTATTATAAACAATTGACTGACGATCGTAATCAGGAGGAGCAATAGAAAGGATATCACATAGTGGCGATAAGGGTAGATAAGTTTCATTGATCCATCGTTGATGCGATCTTTAACAAGATTGCAATTATAAGTCCGAACAAAATAATCCCCTCTGCTACCACAACCCAAATATTATCGGTTAAATGCATCTAAAGCAGCTTATTTTTTATTTAGTATTTTACAGCTTTAGGCATCAAAGTGAAATCAAGATTTTTGGGAGGTGATATTAACACACGAGAAATTTACGAAACTGAGTGATAGTTGAATGGATAGATAGGAATTGTTTGATTGTTGAATGGATGAGGGTAAAAAGTGGTGACCCCAACGAGATTCGAACTCGTATGGCCAGAATGAAAATCTGGAATCCTAACCATTAGATGATGGGGCCGTTATGAAAAGATAAAGAACAGGTAAACCTGAGCCGAAATTATAGGAAGATATAGCTGAAAAAAAGCTAAATCAAAATATTTTTCCCACAAAAGTGGGAAGAGGGGAGTTTAGTCGTTATAAAACGAGCGAAGAGCACGGATAATAACGGCATTTTTAGAGATACTCTCTGCTTTCGCGTTATCGTCAACCAATTCATAAACATCCAACGGCAGTGAGATAGAGAAAGTCTTGGTTTCGATTTTTTTACGCTTAGAAACAAGGCTTGTGATGTTCTGAAGCATCTCAAGAATTTTTTTCGTATCAATCGGTTTTTGAATAAAGCTGTTTACACCCACTTCAATGGATTCAGAGATTTTTTGAATATCGTTACTTGCAGAAATAACAATAATGATTTGTGACGGGTTAATCGAACGGATACGGCGAGCAAGCTCGATACCGTCGATTTCCGGCATGATAATATCGACAAAAACGATATCCGGATTCACTTTCTCATACATACGCAGTGCTTCGGCACCGTTGTAGGCTGATGTAACTTCAGCAAAAAAGTTTTTAAAGGTTGAGCTTAAAAGATCATTAGCAACGACTTCATCTTCGACGACCATTGCCGTCAATTTTTTGGTTTGTTCAGTAAGTTGAACCAAATCTACTTTCGATGACATAAAGGCTCCTTTTTTTAGTATTTAGATTGAAACGTGGAGAATATCACTGTGGATAATTGTTGTAATTATAGATAATATTTTTTAGCATTCCCTTAAAACAACAAATATAGATTGAATTTTTGCAAAAACCGTTTCTGTGACAAGATTTTGATGTTAATGCTTTTTGAATTGTTCAAGCCATTCAATATTAGATTCATTGGTTTTTTCTTGCTGGCGTAGAATTGAATCGATTATACTAAGTAGGGTTTTACGATCCAGAAATTGCAAAAGTGCAGGATCGATATGTGTAGGACTAATACCTTCATAGCGGTTAAGAAGGTTTTCGATGTCAGTTATGAGTTGTTCTTTAGTGGATTCCATGATGTAAGTTTAGTGTAACAGAGCTGAAAGAGCAAAAAAGTCTAGTTGTATAGGTTAAAATATTAATTGGTTAACATAATATATATTATATTTAAAGTATTTGGATACGGTTTTCCGTACTCTATCCATTCCGGTATCTAAGGCGATTCGAATACTATTATCAAACCAAAAGTTTCTAGCCGCTATAATTGCAAAAAATATAACCTAAGGACTTTGATTTGAGAAGTCATTTTTGTACCGATTTAAGTGAAGCAAACGTCGGCGATAACGTCGTTCTGTGCGGTTGGGCCAACAGCTACCGCGACCACGGAGGGATTGTTTTTATCGATCTACGCGATAAAAGCGGCCTAATTCAACTTGTGTGCGATCCTGCAGACAATGCTCATGCCCATAAACTAGCCAGTGAAGTGCGTGATGAATTCGTCCTTATTGCACACGGTCGCGTTCGTAACCGTGGCGAAGGTCTCGTCAATCCGCGCCTTAAAACCGGTGCTATTGAAGTCGTTGTAGAAGAGCTTATTATTGAAAACCGCTCTGAGCCCGTACCGTTCGGTATCGGTGACAACAATGTCGGTGAAGAGATCCGTCTCAAATACCGTTACCTTGATCTGCGTAATCCATCCATGTACAACACCTTTATGCTCCGTTCAAAAGCGGCCATTGCGGCACGGAATGTACTGGACCGTCTTGGGTTTTTGGAAGTTGAAACCCCGATTCTGACTAAATCGACTCCGGAGGGCGCACGTGACTATCTTGTACCGAGCCGTGTTCACGAAGGTGAGTTCTACGCCCTCCCCCAATCACCTCAGTTGTTTAAACAACTTTTGATGGTGGGTGGATTTGACCGTTATTTTCAAATCGCAAAATGTTTCCGTGACGAAGATTTGCGTGCCGACCGTCAACCCGAATTTACCCAAATCGACGTTGAAATGAGCTTCTGTAACCAAGAAGACGTTATCCGTGTCGCCGAAGAGCTCATCACGGGGATGTTCGCTGCAGCGGGACATGAAGTTCATACGCCGTTCAACCGTATCAAATACGCCGATGCGATGGAATGGTACGGTTCGGACAAACCGGATCTCCGTTATGACCTGAAAATGGTTGACGTAATCGATATCTTCGCACGCTGTGACAACGAGATTTTTACAAGCATTGCAGCTAACCCGAAAATGAACCGTATCAAAGCGCTTCGTGTTCCGGGTGCTGATTTGGTATTCTCCAAGCGTGAAATGAAAAGCTTTGAAGACTACGTCCGAAAATTCGGTGCCAAAGGGCTCGGATACTTCCAAATGAAAGAGGATGGTCTCAAAGGGCCGTTGGAGAAATTCTTCGCTCCTGAAGACTTGCAGCTCCTCATCGATCGCACAGGCATGGAAGTGGGCGACGTCGTCTTCTTCGGTGCGGGGGATAAAAAAACCGTATGGGATTATATGGGACGTTTCCGTATCTTCATCGCCGAACATGAAAAAATGAACTTGATCGACAAAGATCGTTTTGAGTTCGTATGGGTTGTTGACTTCCCAATGTTTGAAATCGAAGAGGGGCGTGTCAAAGCACTTCACCATCCGTTCACGATGCCGCGTGATTTGAACCACGAGCACCTCGAAGATATCGAATCGATCGCGTATGACATCGTCCTCAACGGAACCGAACTCGGCGGCGGATCGATCCGTATCCACAAACAAGCGTTGCAAGAGCAAATTTTCACCCTTCTAGGGATCGGTGAAGAGGAAGCTCAAGAGAAATTCGGGTTCCTACTCGATGCCCTCAAATTCGGAGCACCGCCGCACGGCGGATTTGCCATCGGATTTGACCGTTTCATGATGCTATTGTCTAAAAAAGATTCTATTCGTGACGTTATCGCGTTCCCGAAAACCCAAAAAGCATCGTGTATTATGACTCAGGCACCGAGTCCGGTCGAGTTGACACAACTCCGCGAGCTTCACATCCGCCTCCGTGAAAGTGCCAAGTAATCAATGAAAAAACTTTTCCTTATTATCGGTGCACCGGGTTCAGGAAAAACAACCGATGCGGAGATTATAGCCGAACGCAACGACGAGTCAATCGTCCACTACTCTACCGGTGATCTTCTCCGTGCGGAAGTCTCCAGCGGAAGTGAGCGCGGTCAGTTGATCGACAGCTTTATCAGCCGCGGGCTTATCGTTCCTATTGAAATCGCGATTGAGACGATAACCAGCGCGATTAAAGCCGCCCCCGCAGACGTTATCTTGTTCGACGGCTATCCCCGTTCATTAGAGCAAATGAGTGAACTCGATAAATTCCTCGCTACCGATACCGAAGTAGAGCTTGTGAGTGTCATCGAGGTCGTTGTCAGTGAAGAGGTAGCCCGTGATCGCGTTTTAGGACGCTCACGCGGAGCGGATGACAAAGTAGAAGTCTTTAACAACCGGATGAGGGTCTATACCGATCCCTTAGCGGATATCCAAAGCTTTTACGAGGACAAAAACCTTCTCAAAAAAATCGACGGGGAACGCACCGTCGATGCCATCGTCGATGAGATGGAACTTTTCATCGAATCCAAAATCTAATTAATAGGAATTAATATGAAAATTATTCTTTTGGGCGCTCCGGGTGCCGGAAAAGGGACACAAGCACAGTTTTTGACCAAAGCATTTGATATCCCGCAAATCTCTACTGGTGATATGCTTCGCGCAGCGATCAAAGCGGGAACTGAGCTGGGTACATTGGCAAAATCATTTATGGATTCAGGCAAACTTGTCACCGATGAGATTATTATCGGTCTCGTCAAAGAGCGCATTTTGGAAGATGACTGTAAAAACGGTTTTCTCCTTGACGGTTTCCCTCGTACCGTTCCGCAAGCCGATGCACTCAAAGAAGCGGGTGTTGCTATCGATGCCGTAATCGAGATCGATGTTGCCGACAGTGTAATTGTTGAACGTATGTCAGGACGCCGTGCCCACCTTGCATCGGGACGAACGTATCACGTCGTTTTCAACCCGCCGAAAGTGGAAGGAAAAGACGATGAAACGGGTGAAGAGTTAGTACAGCGCGCTGATGATAAAGCCGAAGTGGTACTTGACCGTCTCCGTGTCTACCACGAGCAAACCGCTCCGCTTGTCAACTACTACCAAGGGGTCGCCGCTTCAGATACGTCGGTTAAATACATCACGATCGACGGAACGCAAAAAATCGATGTAGTTGAGCAAGAAATTCTTTCACAATTAAAATAATCTACTTTTTGTTGTCATTCCCGCAAAAGCGGGAATCCAGCTTTCCCCATGTTATAATCCTCTCATGAAAAATCCTCATTTTTATGCCGTTATCATCGGTTCTGAAATTCTTAATGCCCGTCGTGAAGATAAACATTTTCTTTTTGTACGTGATGCGCTGATGCGTCGGGGTTACACCCTCTTCTCCTCTTTCATCATCAAAGACGATCCTATACTTATTCATAATACGTTTAGCATGATTAAAAATGATCCACAAGCTGTCATGTTCAGCTTCGGCGGAATCGGTTCCACTCCCGATGACTTAACCCGGCAAATTGCCGCTGACGTTTTCAGCGACGGTCAGTTGAGTGCTCATGAGCAATTTACCCGCGATATTATTGAGAGATTTGGGAATGCGGCGTATCCGCATCGCATTCATATGGCAGAACTGCCCAAAAATGCGGGACTTCTTCATAACATCATCAACAATATGTCCGGTTTTTCCCTTGATGATCGCTATTTTTTCATGCCGGGATTTCCGGAAATGTCTCATCCGATGGTAGAAGAAGCCTTGAACCATTTCTACCCAAAAGCTCCCCTCCTCTATCGGCAGACCCTAATAGCACAAACGAGTGAAAATACCCTTATCGAGGTGATGGAGCAGATGGACCAAAATATCGATTTTTCATCATTGCCGATGATCAATGGAGGAAACCCCATCGTCGAAATTTCGGTTGCCTCCGAAGATTATGAAGTGTGTAGCAAAAACTTTCAGCTCTTTATTCATGCTTTGGAAGAAAAAGGGATTGATTATGATATCATCCAAAATAACGAATTATAAACATTTGCTATAATCTGCCGATTTACTCTTATCTAAGCGAGGAGGGTTAAATGAGTTATTTGCTTATTGCGCTAATCATCAGTGTTCTGATATATGGGATATACCGTTATACCTTTTTAAAGAATCCGAAAAAAAAGCTCCCGAGGAAACCCCATTTTACACTCAAAATAGAGCCTGAATAATAGATTATACGTAATGCCGATCGTAGAGTTTATTTTGCTCCGTTGGTGAGCTAAATTCCCCTTTTAGTGCCTCTAAACGTTCCAATCTCTGTTGTGTTGTCGGATGGGTTCGGAAAAGATTTGAAAATGAGAAATTTTTGCCGTCAAACGGACTGATGATAAACATATGGGCATTTTCAGGTGTTGAGCCCTGCACTTCCCCTCTTCCGTTATAGTTTGTAAGCTTGATAAGGGCGTTTTGAAGCCACTCCGGATGCCCGGTTAAGCGCGCTGCACCCTCATCCGCCATAAACTCACGCGAGCGGCTGATCGTCATTTGAATGATACTCGCGGCAATAGGGAGTAAAATAGCCATGGCAATCATGAGGATCGGATTGCTACCTCGATTATCACGACTGCCGAACATCGCCCCAAACTGCATTATATTCGCGACAAAAGCGACTGCTCCCGCAATCGTTGCCGCAATTGTTGCAACCAGTATGTCGCGATGTCTGACATGGGAGAGTTCATGTGCCATAACACCTTCAATTTCATCTTCACTGAGTAATTCAAGCAGGCCCGTTGTAATCGCTACCGCTGCGTGCTCAGGATTGCGTCCTGTTGCAAATGCATTAGGGATATGATCATGAATGATGTAGACTTTAGGCATCGGCAGGTTGGCCCGTTCTACCAGCCGTTCGACAACACGGTAAAGCATCGGTGATTCTCTGGGATCAACCTCTTGCGCATTATAATGTTTTAAAATCATCGTGTCTGAAAAATAATAGGCGTAAAAATTCATCCCTCCGGCTATGAGCAAAGCGATAATCATCCCCCCTTGCCCTCCTAAATATCCGCCGATAAAAACGAGTAAAACGCTTAAAGAGCCTAACAATAAAAACGTTTTAATCTGTTCCATTGCCCCCTCCTTCTAAAAGAGCCAAAATTGATTTTTTATGCATTTTACGGGCAAAATCGATCGCGCTGAGACCATAGGCATCCCGTGATTGAATATTGACCCCCATGTCGAGCAGCTTTTTGATCACGTCGACACGACCGTAGCAAACCGCCCCCATCAGTGGAGTAAATCCGCTGCGACGCGTTGCACGGTTGACATCAAATCCATCCTCGATAAGCTTTTCAATTAAAGGGAGGTTGTTATATGTGACCGCTACATCAAATACACTCACCCCCTCATCATCGACATGATGAATATCGGCGCCGTTTTCGATGAGTAAATCGAGTATTTCACTATCGCAGTGATACCGCAAGGCAAAGCAAATGACCGATTCACCGTTTTCTTCTACCTCATTGGGGTTGCCGCCGTTCTTGAGATATTTCTTTATGCCAAGATAGTCATTTGATTTTAATAAAGTAATCCATTCTTCCATAATTGTCCCACCAATAATATGCGATAGTATAACACGCAAGATTCAACTGAAGTCTAGACTCTTGTGGTAAAATTCCATATTAATTTTACAACAAGAGAGCAAATATGGAAATTCTAGAAACCGAATCAGCATTTAAGGCATGTGTTCAAGAGATTCAAAGTACTACAGGATACAAAAATCCCCTTGCATTCGGTATTTGCCGTGTTGATTTCGGCCAGCTTGACAGTTCGAAAATTCTTCAAGCAACTTACCCCCACATCAATTGGAATGAAAATTTCGGCAGTGCGGCTATCTTTATCAAAAGCGCACAAGAACAAGGTTTTACAATCGATTTCAACGCCGATGAAGTAATCATTCCCGTAACTCTCAAATTTTTGGAGGGGTGCTTAAATGCATTTACTCCGTACGCGGATGAAGCGTTCGGCGATGCGCACAAAAATATTCAAGTGATCTCGGCCCTCTATAACCAAATAAAAGAGCGCGGTATGCGTGAGGGTGAATTCCGTCTTGTCATCCTTTTCAACGATGTAGCGTGCACAAGCGTCGAGGGAACCTACCTCAAACTCTATGCCCTCTCAACTTCCAGAGCGGCTCTTCGTTCACTCAACCTTAACGGTGCGTTCGGTGCGCTTCACAATGTCGCATGGTCGGACGGTCAGCCGATCGAGCTTGAATGGCTCCGTGAAAACGAAATCGAACTCAAATTTGCCAACGAATATCCGAAAATTGATTTTGTCGATAAATTTCCTCGCTATCTCCAGCACATCATTCCTGCAAATAACACCCGTGTATTGGACGATTCAAAAGTCCGGTTCGGAGCACAGATCCATGCCGGAACAACGATCATGCCGGGCGCAAGCTATGTAAACTTTAATGCGGGTACTACCGGTGTGAGCATGGTTGAAGGTCGTATTTCAAGTTCTGCGGTTGTCGGGGACGGTTCAGACGTCGGCGGTGGGGCTTCAATCCTCGGCGTACTCAGCGGAACCGACGGTATCCCCGTCACTATCGGAAAAAACACCCTTTTAGGTGCCAACTCGGTTACCGGCATCGCTTTGGGGGATGGATGTATCGTCGATGCGGGGATCGCCGTATTGGCGGGAACCAAATTTGCCGTGAGTGCTGAAGAACTTACTAAGATCCAAGAAGCCAATCCGACCGCAACACTCAGCGGAACAAGTTTTAAAGGTAAAGATTTGGTCGGATTGAACGGTATCCACTACCGTCAAGATTCCACGACGGGACAATTGCTCATCCGCCGCTCAACACGTGAAGTCAAACTTAACGCTGATTTGCATTAATCCTATATTCCTATCACCGCTTAAGGTGATAGAATTTATACTATTACCATTTTACATAAAGGAGTTTTGATGATAAGTTCAAATGTATCTTCTCTTCTTTCGAATCAAACCTATATGAATAACAGTGCTTATAATGTTGCTAATGTCAATACGGATCGGTTTACCCCTTACAATACAACGATTAGTGAGACCGAAACTGGGGGAACGAAAGCAAATACAACCCGAGCTGTTTCTAACGGCAGTGAGAAATCGCAAACCAATCTTTCCAAAGAGATAACGGATCAAATATCGATTGAGAAAGTAGCCGCTTCGAACCTTCAAGCGATTCGAACCCAAGATGAAATGCTGGGTTCACTTTTGGATATTCGAGGTTAAAAGCCTTAAAGAGATTTTTTCTTGGAGGTGTTTTTAGCACTTCGAGTCAGCGTAAGCGAGGGTTTCGTAAAAAGATTCATGCTCTCTACGCGTGAAAGCAACTTCATAGAGGGATCAAAATCTTCTAAATCAGAACCAAGTTCCAAGGTACTGATAACCGCTTTCCCAACGATATGGCGCCCTCCTTGTTTCCCTTGTTTATCGAGTGTGCGTATACCCCAGATATTATGCATAACCATGACATTTTCTTGATAGGTGCCGATATAGAGTAGAACATGACCTTTGAGATAAAGAATAGTCTCAAAAGGGATCCCTTTTGTTTTTATCAGAGAGAGCTTTTCATTATCGCTCAGCCCCGTAAACGATATTACCTCTCCGGTACGTGATTGCGAAGCGGAGTTACGGGGGAGCCAAATGCCAAAAGGGGTCATCATATCCCGTATCATCGATGAACAATCCCGTTCACCATACATTCCGCCCCATCCGTAGGTATTTTTCATCATTTGTGAGCCGATAGTGATTAAATCCCCTTTGTTCAGCTTACTGACACCGAGATGCGCTGATTTATGCGAGAGTGTGAGTATCTTAGAAGAAATGTTGCTATCAATGGCTTTCACATAATAGTTTTCACCTTCACTGCGCTCTAGCGGCAATACCATTCCTACACGTGAATAGGCAACAAATCGATGACTGCTGTCACTCATCGCGATATTATCTTCAATCACAAAAATCTTTTCCGATTTTTGGATACTTTTAACCGTTGCATCATCAACGGAAGTCACTCCATCCGAATTGACCCATCCGGAGGCGTTGTTGGTAAAAATATAGCTCCACGCACCGTCTTTTGAAGTATGCGAAAGAAAAACGGGTTCATTATAATTAACACTGCTGTTTTGGAGAAGATCAAACGGATATCCGTCTCCCGGGCGTTCAGGATTTTTATAAAGCGGTTTATCCGTAGGGAACGCGCGAATGTTCATCCACTTTAACGCGATTGCTTTTTGGTTGAGGGTTCCATAGGCTTCAAAATTACTTTGTTCTTTCATCTCTTCCAACCATGCCGGAGAGACAGGCTTGAGGTTGCTTCCATACCCTCCTTTGAAAGCGCAAAGAGGCCATGAAACATCTTGGACTTTTTGGGGAGGAATGGTATAGCTCCACGGAGCATAATAACGTGTTTCAAAATTGTTTTGTACTTCAAATAAACTTTCCCGATCAACACCATTTTGGTTAACATAGGGATTTATTGATTGTTCAAAGCGTTCCAAATCATTGACTAATGGACCGAATTCCGGCAATTTCATCTCCATATCTTGAGGAAGTTTGCAGAAAAAAGGATCGTTCAAAGCACTTTGATTACGCTCTGCTTCCAGGATAGGAGTGAGTGGTTTTGACGGCGGTACGGTCGTAAGAGGGGTATGGCTGCTGCATCCTCCTAGTAACAATAATAATCCACTCATCCATACGGTTGTTTTCATTCTATTTCCAATATTATTCTACTCCGCCAAAGCGTCCGACAACTCTCCCGATGATTTCAACTTCATCTTGATGCGCGACATACGTAGGATAGTCTTTATTATCTGAAATAATATCGAGTTTACCATCAATCCGTACTTGTAGGCGCTTGATAAACAGCCCGTGTTCCGTACGAATGGTGAAAATTCCACCTCGGCTTAAATCGGTTTTGGAACGGTTCACAAACACAATATCATTGTAACTAAAAGAGGGTTCCATAGAATCGCCGGAAACATTGATCGCCTCGATATGGCGTAACTCTTTTTCGCCTCCGAGGGAAACGACAAAGTTTTCTTCCAGCATCAAAGGTTCATAAGAGAGCTCATCATTTTCCGCCCCTCCCCCTGCAGAGGCGTTTACCGACGAGAAATAACGGACCATATAAAAGCGGTTCGTCGGTTCTATCAAACTCTCGGGAGATTGATTGTACAAGAGCCAATTAATGGCAATCGAACGCTTGGCACAAAAATCGAGCAGTTCATTAAACGGGATTTTATTACGCTTTTTCATCGTGGCAAAATTCATTTGCGAAATATCCAATAATTCTGCTACATCTTTATCAAATACTTTTTTTTCGGGAAATTCGGAAGAGACAATGTCTTTGATCGTCTCAACAATATCACTGAATGTTTTCATATTGAAATCCTTTTGAGCTATCGATAATGTATTGTATGAATTATGACATAAAAATAAGCATTATATTGCAATATGACATATTTATGAGATTGTTTTTAAAAATGCTCTACGATTTGCCTAATATCACTCAAGGAGTTGACAATGGCAAAGGTAATTCGCAAAGCAAATGGCTGGATGGATCGATTTGAAACGACAATGGGGATTTGGGCAGAGAAAATTTTTTAGTTTAACGATTCTTTATCTTGATCTTCTTTCTCCATTTTATCCAATCGGGAAAGATGATATCCTCGGAAGATATAAACCATAAAGAGAACAAAAAGAACGATAACCAGAGTATCAAGTATTTCGAGCATTACATATCCTCTTTATAGGTATCAAAGTTTTGTTTGATTGCTTCGTATAGAATAATTCCGGTGCTAATCGCAAGATTGAGACTGCGTCCCTCTTTCGTCATGGGTATGGTCATCTGTTTATCAGGGTATTGTCCCAAAACAGTTGCTGGAATACCCGCCGTTTCACTCCCGAAAAAAAGGTAATCTCCCGGTTGAAAAGCCATAGTGAAATACGGTTTGTCCGTTTTCGTTGTTGCAAAATAGTATTTTTGACTTTCGGGATGTGCGTTGAAAAAATCATCGATATTTTCCCACACGTGTAAATCTATTTTATGCCAATAATCCAACCCCGCACGACGAACCGCTTTTTCATCGATATCGAAACCGATTGGCTTTATCAAATGAAGTGAAGAGGCTGTATTGACACAGAGTCTCCCGATTGCTCCGGTATTATTAGGAATTTGCGGATGGACTAAAACGATGTTAAACATTTAGAAAATGATCGTTTTGTTGGCATGAACAAAAATACGATCCTCCAATGCCAGTTTAAGTGCTTTGGAGAGAACGATTTTCTCAACATCGCGTCCTAAACGCTGCATCTCTTCCCATCCGTAGGCATGATTGACATGAATGACGTCTTGAGCAATAATCGGCCCTTCATCCAGATGGTTGTTGACAAAATGGGCTGTTGCACCAATAATTTTTACCCCTCGTTCATACGCTTGTTTGTAAGGATTGGCTCCGATAAATGCCGGGAGAAATGAGTGATGAATGTTGATAATCTTATCTTCGTATGCTTCTACAAAACGGGGGGTTAAGATACGCATGTATTTGGCTAAAACAATATAGTCGATTTCACCCAGTTCTGCAAGCTGTGCGAGAACGCGTTTTTCATGTTCATCCCGGTCGCATCCTTCATGGGAAACCGTATAAAAAGGGATATTAAATTTGGAAACCAGCGGTTCAAGTAAATCATAATTGGAAACGACACCGACAATAACACAATCGAGTTCACCCGCTTCATATCGAATTAAAATATCACCCAACGCATGAGACTCTTTGGTTGCCATCAATACCACTCTTTTTTTACGTGGAGTGATAACTTCCAAATGTGCATTTTTCGGCAAAATAGCCGTAAGTTCAGATCGAAGCGCATCCGGAGCGATTTCACCTGCAACAACACTGCGCATAAAAAATTTATTGTGTGCTTTATCTACAAATTCATTATTGGAGATTATGTTGAGATTGCGATGGAAGAAAATAGAGGAGACTTTATAAACAAGTCCTTTTTCATCTTTACAATCGATCAAAATTCGGTAGTGTTCGTTCATTCTGTATCCTCTTGATTGAAACGCTTTAGGAGTCTTTTATGGTGTCTAAGCGATGATCGATGGTGGCTAAAAGATATTCAAGAAAGTTGAGGGTTAAATCAACTTTCGCTTCAATCTGTACATTGTTCGGTGATTGAAACCCTTCAAAAAGAACAAGCAGCCGCTCCCGAATCCCCTCTAACATTCTCGCTTCATCATCACGTACCGTATGAATCGTCTCAACGCTCACAGGATCGTTTTTAATTACCTCTTCACGATGAAAAGAGATCTCTTCTTTTATCGATTCGATTTTTTCAGCGGGTTCGGACAGTGTCGATAGCTCTTCAATTTCGGCCAATGTAGATAAAATAACATCTTTTAGTTCCATGCTTTCATCAACCACCTTTCAAATTGAATAAATTCGGCCTCTTCGTCCATTTGGACAAAAAAAGCTTTCATTTCGTTATTGACCCCTAAAAATTTTTTCCGCATCCCGGAGAGACGTCGGATCGCAATTTTTGCATCTGCGTTGGAGGGGTCTTTTTTCAAAATTTCTTTATAAATTTCAAGAGCATCTTCTTTTAGCCCTTGAAGTTCATAAATATTAGCGAGAGTTAAAGTTTGCATTTGGCCGCATAATTAGCAATAATGGAACCCATTTCACTTGTAGAGCAAATCTCTTTAGCATCATACCCTGCAATATCTTTGGTGCGATATCCGTTTGCCAAAGCTTGTTTGATGCCGTAATCGATACGGTCCGCTGCTTTGTGCTCGTTCAAAGCAAAGCGGAGCATCATCGAAGCGCTCGCTATTGTTGCAATCGGGTTTGCAATCCCCTGCCCTGCGATATCGGGAGCTGAACCGTGAATCGGTTCGTAAACACCGATCGCAGCACCTACGGAAGCTGATGGAAGTAACCCGATAGAGCCTGAGAGCATACTTGCCTCATCGCTGAGGATATCTCCGAAAATATTGCCGGTCAAAATAACGTCGAATTGCTTTGGATCACGGATCAACTGCATTGCCGCATTATCGACGTACATGTGGCTGAGTTCAACTTCGGGGTACTCTTTCGCTACCTCTTCAACGACTTCACGCCATAGCTGACTGACATCCAAAACGTTTGCTTTGTCGACCGAGCACACTTTTTTAGAACGTTCCATCGCGATTTTGAATGCGACGTGGGCAATGCGGATAACTTCATCTCGGGTATAGACCATCGTGTTCCATCCGCGATTCTCATCACGCCCTTTCGGTTCGCCGAAATAGATCCCGCCGATCAGCTCGCGGACAACCATTAAATCGACCCCTTTGACGATTTCAGGCTTTAGAGAACTGGCATTGACGAGTTCATCGTATACGTTTGCGGGGCGAAGGTTGGCAAATACGCCAAGCTCTTTGCGGAAACGGAGCAAACCGCTCTCCGGACGTTTTTCTCTCGGAAGGGTATCCCATTTTTGTCCGCCGATTGCCCCGAAAAGTACTGCATCGCTGGCAAGAGAGATATCAATCGTTTCTTGTGGAAGAGGATCACCGGTAACATCATAGGCACATCCGCCCATCAGTGCTTCTTGGTAATTGAATTCGATATTCTCGCATGCAGCAACGGCATCAAGAACTTTTACCGCTTCATCAACGATTTCAGGACCGATTCCGTCCCCTTTAATCAAGGCAATAGTGTATGTTTTCATAAATTATTTCTCCTGCGCCGCTATTTCGGCATTTGCGTAATTCATCAATCCTCCGGCACTGAGCAGCTCTTGCATAAACGGAGGGATGGGGATAAAGTTATAAACTTTACCGGTCGTCGTATTGGTAATCGTCCCTGCATCCATATCGATACTGACATGCTCACCCTCGTGAATTTCCAAACTCTCGGTCAGCTCAAAAATCGGCAGTCCCATATTGAAAGCATTACGATAAAAAATGCGGGCAAATGTCGGAGCGATAACAGCAGCGACTCCGGCAGCTTTAAGGGCGATCGGGGCATGTTCACGCGAAGAACCGCACCCGAAATTTTCATCGGCGACAATAATATCGCCCGGAACCATTTTAGAAACAAATGTCGGATCAGCATCTTCCATTACATGCTTTGCAAGCTCTTTTGGATCGGAAGTGTTGAGATAACGAGCGGCAATAATGAGGTCGGTATCGATATCTTTACCGAAATTCCAAACTTTCCCTTCAATCTTTTGCATCAAAAATCCTATAGTACGTAAAATTACGGGGATTATAGCCAAGAAGAGTTGAAAGAGTTTTAAATCCCCCCAAAGGGAGTTTAATATGAACTAATATTATCGTTTGAGCCCATTGGTCGTTGCCAGCATTTCATCACTTGTCGTGATCACTTTCGAGTTTGCATCATAGGCACGCTGGCCTGTAATAAGATCGGTAAGTTCCACAACCAATTGAACGTTTGAGAGCTCTACAAACCCTTGACGGATTGACCCCAGTCCGTCAACTCCCGGGGTACCTTCAACCGGTTGTCCTGAACTGTCGGTTTCGACAAAGAGGTTATCTCCCATGGCATGCAAACCGGCCGGATTGATAAAATTAGTAAGTGAAATCTGCCCCACTTGGGTCGCTTGGGCTTGCCCTGATTGGGTCACGCTGACGATACCGTCCGTTCCGATACTGACATCAATGGCATCTTCGGGAACAACGACTTCAGGGACCAATTTATAGCCGTCCGAGTTAACAATAGTTCCGTTTTCATCAATCTTAAAGGAACCGTTGCGGGTATAAACTTCCGTTCCGTTCGGAAGTTCAAGTTTGAAAAACCCTTTTCCCGTAATCGCGGTATCAAGAGGATTGTCGGTTTGTTTGAGACTCCCCTCGGTAAAAATTTTATTGATTGCGGTTGGACGCACCCCAAGACCCACCTCAATCCCTGTCGGAGATTTGGTCGTATCGCTGGTAGAGGTTCCTGCATACGTCATCACTTTGTACATCAAATCGGCAAATTCGGCGCGTGATTTTTTATACCCCATCGTGTTAACGTTGGCAATGTTATTGGCCGTCGTATCGATCTGCGTTTGCATCGCCATCATTCCGGTCGAGCTGGTATAGAGTGATTGCATCATAATTTTATCTCCTTGAGTTATCGGCGTGTCGTTGCGATTTTTTCAATCGCATCACGGTTTAGATCGTTCATTTGTGAATCCATCGCTTTTTGGTACATCCCAACCAAACGGTTTGCTTCGACCAGAGCGATCATCTCATTGACGGCATTGACATTGCTTTTTTCGACAAACCCCTGCATTACGCTTCCACTCTCCGCTAACGGGGTAAGAGGATCGGCAGGATCGGGAATATAGAGGTTATCACCCTCTTTCTTCAGCGCCCGGATATTTTGGGGTTCAGCGATTAATAGTTTTTTATTCGCCACCATTTGAGTCGATCCCGGAACATTGGTGGATATCTGACCGTTTTTATCGATCGTTACGACACTGTCTTGCGGGGTGAACGTAATCGCCGTTTTGGTTTGAAAATAATCGGCGGAAAGGACTTCATGCCCTTGTTTGTTGACCAGTTTTCCTTCATCATTAATGGTGAAGGTTCCGTCACGAGTAAGGCGAACGCCCTGCGGTGTGTTGACCGCAAAAAATTGTCCCTCTTTTGAGAGGGCCATATCAAACGTATTATCGGTTCGCTGCATTGCCCCTAAACTCTGATCGGTATAGGCATCGGTGATCTGCGGGACACGGCTAAGCGCACGGTTAAAGTACTGAGCCGCTTCTTCGGTCTGATTTGGAATCGGAAGCTCACTTTGCGCCGTTTTAAACAATCGTGCAAAATCACCCGTAATCAGTTGATCCCGTTTGTATCCCGTTGTATTGGCATTGGCAAGATTGGAAGCGATCGTATCCATACGATTAAACTGCGCTACCATTCCTCCTGTTGCCGCATAATATCCGGTCTGCATGTATCATCCTTGTGGAGTATTAAGACGGTTATAGCAACAAGTGTTCCAGAGTTTGTTTGGCATGAGAATCGTAAGTTAAAAAAGGAGTTTAAGAATAATTTGGGTATAATCCACCTCTTTTAACGTTAAGGGAGTCCTCCTCGCATGAGTGTCAAAGATCTAAATAAACATCTCGAAACCCTATTTACCGAACATAAATCCAAAAATTGTCTCACGTATGAAACCATTGTCGATCCTTTTGACAAACAACCTACCCTTGCACAAGCAAAAACTATCCTAAAGTTGGCTCAAAAACACAAGATCTGTCTTTTTACCTCTTCTGAACATGCCAAAATGCTCAACCAGCAAGAGGCTGCGGCAAAACGTGCTGCTCAGCTCAAATACATTGAAGAAGCCAGCGGTGATGAGTTTGACATTCTTAAACAGCATGAACTCCTGGAATGGTCACGTTCCGATTCTCCGGTCCGTATGTACCTGCGTGAAATGGGGCAAATCCCCCTTCTTACGAAAGAAGAAGAGGTTGAAATTTCGAAACGTATGGAGATGGGAGAAGGGATTATCATCGATGCCATCTGCTCGGTTCCATATCTGATCGATTTTATCCTCGATTACAAAGATCCGTTGATCAATCGTGAACGCCGTGTCAAAGAGCTTTTCAAAAGTTTTGAAGAAGAGAACGAAGAAGAGAATGATGAGGGCGATGACGAGGGTGATGACGAAGAGACAACCGAGAAAGCCCCGTCGGTCAAAGATAAAAAACGGGTAGAAAAAGTTGTTACCAGCTTTAAAGCGCTCGAAAAAGCCAAAAAAGACTGGGTTAAAGCGACCGAAAAAATGTTGGAAGAGTGCTCGATCGATGAGATGGACGCCGATTATGTCTTATTTTTTCTCAATGTCAGTTTCAAGAAAAAAATGTTGAAAGAGGCATTGTTGGATCTTGGGCCAACCTCTAAACTGATCAATGAACTGGTCCGATCGATGGAAACAGCATTGCGAAGCGATGAAGGGTTTGACCGTGAATTGAAGCGTCTTGAGTACAAGCTCCCTCTCTTCAACGATCAACTCAAAAAAAATCATACGTTGATTTTGAACAAAATTTGCGATCTGACCAAAGAAGAGATTGCGACTAAAGTACCCGAAGCCACCATGGTCAGTACCTATATGGAGATCAAAAAACTGATCCAGACCAAAGAGGCGTCCAAAGGGGGCTTCAATATGGAGCCTGAAAAATTAGCCGATATTCTAGAACAGATCAAACGGGGTAAAAACATTTCTGAAATGGCCAAAACCCGTATGGCAAAATCGAATCTCCGTCTGGTCGTATCCATCGCGAAGCGTTACACGAACCGCGGCCTCCCTTTCCTCGATCTGATTCAGGAAGGGAACATCGGTCTTATGAAAGCGGTCGATAAGTTCGAATACCAAAAAGGGTACAAATTTTCGACCTATGCGACATGGTGGATTCGTCAGGCAATCAGCCGCGCCATTGCTGACCAAGCTAGAACGATCCGTATCCCTATCCATATGATCGAGACAATCAACCGTATCAATAAAATCATGCGTAAACATCTCCAAGAACACGGAAAAGAGCCGGATGTTGAAACCATCGCGGAAGAAGTCGGATTGTCGGTTGAGAAAGTCAAAAATGTCATCAAAATTACGAAAGAGCCTATCTCTCTCGAAGCCCCTATCGGGAATGAAGAAGATGGCCGTTTCGGAGATTTCATCGAAGACAAGATGTCGGTTTCACCAAGTGATGCTATTCTCAAAGATGACTTGAAAGTACAAATCGAAAGCGTTCTCGAACAGCTCAACGAACGGGAAAAAGCGGTTATCAAAATGCGTTTCGGAATCATGGATGATGAAAGTGACCGTACTCTTGAAGAGATCGGAAAAGAGCTTAATGTCACCCGTGAACGTGTTCGTCAGATCGAATCCAGTGCGATCAAAAAACTGAAGCACCCAAAAGTGGGTCGTAAATTGAAAAACTACATCGAGGACTGATGACATTTGATCAACAGTGGATTGAATTTGACTTTAATCCATTTATCCTTTTCAACTCCGGCGGTAAGATCGTATCGCTAAATACCGAGGCGCAATACCTACTGGGAGCGGTTGATGCCTCGGCTATTTATAAAATCGCTACGACTTATGCGAGTTCCTCGTTCGGATTTAAAACAACTTTTTTAGAGCTTGAATTCGGACGGTTTAAGTTTTTCGGGATTACCGTCGGATATGAAGACGAAGATGAGATCGGTATTCGTCTTTATCAACTCCCCTCTTTCCAGTTTACGAAACAAAAGCCCGACGGACAGTTGGTCAATGTTTATACGTTGATCGATTTGTGTATCAGTTCCAATTCTATCGGAAGCCAAACCAAATATACCAAAGAACTTGACCCCACCATCCCTGAGATTCGCCTGCAAACGGAGTGGTTTATAAAGTTGTTGAATAAGATTTATGTTTCAATGGTAGGGAATGAAAAAATTGTAACCCGGCTTTTTTTCCGCGTCGGAGAGCATATCAAGTTCGAAGGGGAAAAATATTCCCTCTTTTCGATCGAAGTATCCTCAGAAACGATCAATCGGAAATATCTCTCAGAAATCTCCCATTTAGCGGAAGAGAACAATCTCTTCGTCGATCTTAAAGAGCAAAAAATTACAATCAACGTCCCGATGATTGTCAAATAAAAAATGCTTCCTCCCGAGCTAATGAGATTTAATGCTCGTTAGCGTGCTCAATAAAGAGGTTCCGGGCAATCAGATATCCGATTGGAATTCCTACGGCGAGTCCGACAAGATAGGGAAGGATTTCGAGTGACTGATTATTTTCGAGTGCGATAAATCCCATGACTAAAAACGCGTAAGGGATCAGTCGATAGACGGATACCCATGCAGAACCGTTTTTCGTCGTATTTTGAATGATGTTACTCTTTTGACGTGCTTTTTCTTCTTTAATCATTTGTTTGATATCTTCGATTTCGTTGGCACGTTCTTCTTCATACAAATCATACGGATCATCCATCATATCAATAACGTCTTTATTATCTTCGGGGTCAATATCACCGACACGATTTTGAATCATATTTCGGTACGAATAGAGCGATCCCATGACAATAGCCATAGAAGTGAACATGGCTATGGTGAAATTAGCGTATATTGCCCCCGATAGGAACAATAAAGGGAGAGATCCGGCCATTATGGCGGCTAGAATTAAAAAAGGCTTTTTAATCTTCGTCATCGTCATCATCGTCTTTTTGTGCTTTTCCCATATTGTAACGGGGGTCTTTGGCTAATTTTTCAAACTCTTTGTATTGCTTGCTGTAGGCTTTGAATACATTTAAAAAGGCAGCTAAAATTCCGATAGCTACACCGACCCACAGCAGCCAGGTAATACCCGTCAGTTTTTTAAGTCCCAATCCTATCGCTACCCCGATCAGGATAGCAACAACCATGGAAATACCGAGTGATAATGTCTCGGCCCCCTCAATAATCGGCTTTAATCGCGGTTTATGTTCTTCTTGATTTTCCATTACAGTTCTCCGAAAATTTTGTTCGCCGCCGCAATCGTCTCTTCAATCATCACATCCGTCGTCGCCGTGGAGATAAATCCGGTTTCAAACTGAGAACATGCAAAATAAAATCCGGCATCAAGCATTGCCGCATGAAAACGGGCAAAACGTGATGTATCGCTTTTCAATGCTTCGGCAAAGTTCGTCACCTGCTCATCGCTGAAGAAAAATCCAAACATCGACCCGCGCACATCCGTTTGAAGTCCGATGTTGTGTTTCTTAGCCGCTTCCGCAAATCCATTCATCAGACGTTTTGCCCGTTCTTCGAGGACACCGAACACGCGTCCATTCGTTTTGAGCTTGTGAATCGACGCCAATCCTGCCGCCATCGCAACCGGATTACCGCTTAATGTCCCCGCCTGATAAACGCCCCCCTCCGGCGAGAGGTGTGCCATAATCTCACGACGGCCGCCGAATGCACCGACCGGCATACCGCCGCCGATCACTTTGCCCAGTGTCACAAGGTCAGGTTTGGTTCCCGTAATGCTCTCTGCACCATGCAGACACGCGCGAAAGCCGCTCATAACCTCGTCAAAAATCAACAATGCACCGTACTGGTCACACACCGTTCTTAGCTCGGCGAGAAAATCTTTCGTTGCAGGGACAAGACCCATATTTCCGGCAATAGGCTCGATAATGACACATGCAATCCCCGGACTATCGTGAAAGCATTTTTTAACACTCTCAATATTGTTATACTCTGCCAACAAGGTATGTTTCGTAAAGTCGGCAGGTACACCCGGTGAGCTTGGTGTTCCGAAGGTGACGGCACCCGAACCTGCTTGAACTAGCAGCGCATCGCTGTGACCGTGGTAACATCCGGTAAATTTGACGATATCATCACGTCCCGTAAACCCGCGTGCAAGGCGGATTGCACTCATAACCGCTTCGGTTCCACTGCTGACAAAACGGATTTTTTCAATGGAGTCGTAGATAGAGATAATAAGTTCTGCCAAATCGCTCTCCGCTTCGGTAGGAGCACCGAAACTAAGTCCGTGCTTGACCGCTTCGATCACGGCATTTTCAATCGATTCGTCACGATGTCCGAAAATGAGCGGTCCCCAACTCTGGACATAATCGACGTAGCGGTTCTCATCGACATCGACCAAATACCCTCCCTCCCCGCGTGCAATAAAACGGGGAATTCCGCCGACGCTTTTAAAGGCTCGTACAGGTGAATTTACACCACCGGGAATAAGATTTTGGGCTTTTTCAAAGGCTGCTTGGGAGTGTTCAATGCGCATAAAGTGTCCTGCATAATTGTTTTTGATATTATAGAGTGTAAATGCTTTGGAGTTGCCTATAAACCTAATGTACGGTAAAATAATGAAAAAACAAGGTTTTGAATGGAATTTAAGGTCGATGCTACCTGCGGTAAAGCGCGAGCTTGTACTATTACTACGGCACACTCTACGATACAGACCCCTATATTTATGCCGGTAGGGACGGTAGGCTCGGTAAAAGCGCTCGATATGGCCGATATGACGGAGCTTTTGGATACTCAAATTATTCTCGCCAACACCTATCATACCTATTTGCGCCCCGGTGATGAAACCATCGCAAAGCTTGGAGGATTGCATGGGTTTACCACCTATCCGAAGAGCTTTTTGACCGACAGCGGCGGATTTCAAGCTTTCAGTCTAAGCGACATTTCTAAACCGACCGAATCGGGGATCGAGTTTCGAAGCCACATCGACGGAAGCAAGCATTTCTTTACCCCTGAAAAAGTAATCGATATCCAAAACAATCTGAACAGTGATATTATGATGATCCTCGATGATCTCGTTGCCCTCCCTGCCACTCAGGAGCGTATTAAAACCTCGATTCAGCGGACGACACAGTGGGCAAAGCAGTCAATAGACTATCACCGAAATAATCAGACCAAAGGGATCGGGCTGGATCAGAATATCTTCGCCATTATCCAGGGGGGAACCGACTTTAATTTCCGTACGCAGTCCGCAGAAGAGCTGTGTGCGATGGACTACGACGGATTTGCGATCGGCGGATTGTCGGTCGGCGAATCAAATAATCTGATGTATGATACGGTCGAGCATACTACTCCGCTGATGCCCTCGGACAAGCCTCGCTATCTGATGGGGGTCGGAACCCCTGAAGATTTGGTCGAGAACATCGAGAGAGGGGTTGATATGTTTGACTGTGTCATGCCGACCCGTAATGCCCGTAACGGGACACTCTTTACGACGTTTGGAAAAGTCAACATCAAAGGGGCACGTTACAAATTTGATGCTGAACCGATCGATCCAGCGTGTCAGTGCTACACCTGCCGCCGTTACAGCCGTGCGTATCTGCATCATCTGTTTCGCTCGCGTGAAATCACCTATTTTCGCCTTGCGTCGCTGCACAACCTGCACTATTATCTTTGGCTGGTTCGTCAAGCCCGCGAAGCGATCTTAGCCGGTCAATTCATTCAATTCAAAAAGGATTTTTATGCGCGAAGACAATCTTAAACTCGGAGTTAACATCGATCATATCGCTGTACTCCGAGAAGCTCGTAAAATCAATGATCCCGATCCTCTAATGGCA
>Ga0208863_1000237_pt1 | contig 67216 bp, 56 predicted proteins | sample RifOxyD3_FD_184040 | JGI IMG/M metagenome (GOLD analysis project Ga0208863, IMG submission 184040) | Soil microbial communities from Rifle, Colorado - Rifle Oxygen_injection D3 (SPAdes) | ecosystem: Environmental > Terrestrial > Deep subsurface > Rock core/Sediment | place: Rifle, Colorado... | reverse complement strand
CGAGGACCCGCAACCTCGTAAATCAGCTGGAAAAAACTAGTCGCAAACGACGAAAACTACGCTTTAGCTGCTTAGTCAGCTAGACCTCACACCATGCTGTCTGTGGAGTGGCTCGAAGTCGCAAGACGGAGATGAGTGAGGTAAATTACACAGAATCGTGTCGTGCAGGGTTACTTTGTACGAAGCTAAAACTAAGGTAACTAGTCCCGTACCAGCCCGCCGACTGGCGTGTCCGGGATTAAATCAAACAGTCAGGCTAAGTATGTAGAACTGCCTGTAGAGTGCTTGCGGACGGGGGTTCAATTCCCCCCGCCTCCACCAGATCAATAAAAACGCCACCTCTCCAAGGTGGCTTTTTTATTGCCTTTCAAACGCTAAATTCAAATATTTTCCTTAATAATCAAATATTATTCGCATCGCATCACCTCACCATCTCATATCATTTCAAGACGCATCAGCAAGTTTCATAGTGTCTTACGCTTATGTGAGTATTGAGGTTCCCCCGAAAAATAGTCTTCCAAGGGTGGAGTAAAATTAACGTTACTTTTGGAAAGGCAAATGATGAAAATACCGAATCAGGAATACACACCCGAGTTCAGGGAGTTGGCGGTAAAGCGATATAAGGAAGTTGGATCAGTTAGTGGAGTTGCCAAGAAATTAGGGCTGGTCGAACAGAAGTTGCGTAACTGGCTCAAGGCGGCAGATGCCGGAAAGCTTAATGGTGCGGGAACAAAACCGATCACGCCTGAGCAGATGGAATTGTCGCGGTTGCGCGCCGAGAATCCCGACTAAAACGAGAGTGTGAAATATTAAAATGCGACGGCGTACTTCGCGAGAGAAGTTCTGTGAAGTACGCCTAGATCGACGGACAGCGCAAGGAGTTGTGGTGCTGGATGTCAGCGTCAGAGGCTATCGTGCCTGGAAAGGTGGCGGCAAGCCGGAGCGAAAACGACTGACGGATGCTCAAATGTTGATACTGATCCAATCTATTCATGCTGAGTTCGGGGGAGATTTACGGCAGACCGCGTATGGTCAGGAAATTGCGTGTCGTGCTGACAGTCGGCAGTCGAACGCGCCAAGTGCGATATCTTGCATTGCTGCTTCACCGACAGCTCATGATTGCGGTCTATCATCGCTTTGCGCTCAGCAATCCCGCCTTGGTGAGCGCTCCTTCTAAAAAATCGTTTTCAGCGTCAACTGCCCGATCTTGGCGTGTAGTACTTTGAGACCAGGCTCAACCTGCTTCGCCTTCGTCGTGCCACCAAATACGTCGGCAGCAGATTAACTGACTGTCCGAATTTTCAGCGCCACTTCTGCTGTAGCCTGGATCTGCCGTACCCGCGCAGGCTTAAGGCAACGCGGGAGCAATCCAGCAAAATCGCCCTACGCCATGGTAGTTTTTACCCGACTCGCTGCGAGCTTCGCGCGCGCGCGCGCCTCATCGGTATCAAGACCGGTTGCTAACGCCACGCCCATGCGACGACGGGTGAAGGATTCCGGTTTGCCGAACAAGCGTATATCACTGTCCGGTACGCGCAACGCATCCGCTACACCCTCGAAGGCGATGCCTGCCCCCTCCATCTGACCGTAGATCACGGCTGACGCACCTGGCTGACGCAGCGCAGTATTGACCGGCAGGCCAAGAATGGCGCGGGCGTGCAACTCAAATTCACTCTGAACCTGCGTACACATGGTCACCATGCCGGTGTCATGCGGGCGCGGACTGACTTCAGAAAACCAAACCTGATCGCCCTTGACGAACAGCTCTACGCCGAACAGTCCTAAGCCGCCCAGATCGTCGGTGATTTTTTTTGCGATATCTCGTGCGTTTTGCAATGCGACTGAGCTCATCGCTTGTGGTTGCCAACTCTCCACATAATCGCCGTTGATCTGCACATGACCGACCGGCGCGCAGAAATGCGTCTCAACCTGACCGTCCGCACCCATCGCCCGCACGGTGAGCTGAGTAATTTCATAATCGAAATAAATCATCCCCTCGACGATCACACGTCCCTGATTCACACGGCTACCGCTGGCTGCATAGCACCAGGCCGCATCGATTTCCTCTGGCGCATCCACTTTGGACTGCCCTTTGCCGGATGAGGACATCACCGGTTTGACGATGCAGGGATAACCGATCCGGTTAGCGGCTGCGCGCATCTCGGCAAGACTGTCGGCAAACTCATAGGAAGAGGTCGGCAGCCCCAGCGTTTCTGCGGCAAGGCGACGTATGCCTTCGCGATTCATGGTGAGCCTCGCTGCACGCGCTGTGGGAATCACTCTCGCCGCACCCGTCTGTTCTAGTTGCTCTAGCATCGCGGTGGCGATCGCTTCAATTTCCGGCACGACCAGATCAGGCTTCTCCTGTTCGATCAGTGCACGCAGCGCCTCGCCATCGGCCATATTGATGACATGAGCGCGGTGCGCCACCTGATGGCCCGGCGCATTCGCATAGCGATCCACCGCAATGGTCTCGACCCCCAACCGTTGCAAGGCGATGATCACTTCCTTGCCTAACTCACCGCTGCCCAGCAGCATGACACGGGTGGCAGATGGGCTAAACGGAGTGCCGATGATTTGAGTAGACATAATGTGTGCCGAGCGTTGAAAGTGTGGCGAAATTATACACAAGCCGCAACAACGCGTAGCGGGTAATATTTTATCCTTTTACCTCATTACGGATAGGTGTAGACTGAACAGCACACGCCCTAAAATGCCTTGAATATTCATGAGACACCCCGAAGTTCTTCGCCTAAGGGCGGAAGAAAAAACTCAGGCGCTGCATGCGCCCGGTCATTTGCAAACGCCCGAGGAGACGCTGCTGCATGAATTGCTGCATGAGTTGAGGGTACATCAAATCGAACTGGAAATGCAGAATGAGGAACTGCGCAAGACACTGGCCGAACTGGATACCTCGCGTTCCCTGTATTTCGATTTTTACGACCGCGCGCCGGTAGGCTATTGTACCGTCAATCTGGACGGCGAGATCTTGCAGGCAAATCTCACCACCGCCCGCCTTCTGGGTATCGAGCGCCGCACCCTGCTTAACCGAGATTTCACCCGATTGATCCTCAAGGAAGATCAGGATATTTTTTACCTGCTATGCAAGCAACTCGTTGAAGACGAATCCGCCAAAGCTTGCGAACTGCGCATGACACGACCCGATGGCATGCAATTTTGGGCTCGAATCGATGCAATAGCGGTGCACGATGAACTGGGCAAGCCCGTTCATCGTATCGTGCTCAGCGATATCAGCACACTAAAACAGACCGAGGAAGATCTGCGCATCGCCGCCATATCCTTCGAATCACAGGAAGGGATGATGGTCTGTACCCAGAACAGCAACATCATCAGGGTCAATCAGGCATTTACCAAACTGACCGGTTACAGCGAGGCAGAAGCCATAGGCAAGACGCCGCACCTGCTCAACTCCGGTCGACACGGTAAAATGTTCTTTCAAGCGATGTGGTCAACGTTGCTAGCTACCGGCTACTGGCAGGGAGAAATCTGGAACCGGCGCAAGAATGGCGAAATTTACGCCGAATGGCTGACAATTTCCCAGGTCTGCTCACCCGACGGTCACGTCAGTCACTATGTAGGAACCTTTTCAGATATCACCGCAAACGAAGATGCCGCCGCCGAGATACACCGCTTGGCGTATTACGATCCGCTCACCAATCTGCCCAATCGCCGCCTGCTGGAAGATCGATTAAGTCAGGCATTAGCCACCGCTTCGCGCAATCGTCGTCACGGCGCAATCCTGTTTCTCGATCTGGACAACTTCAAGGTCATCAACGACACGCGCGGTCATGCGATCGGTGATTTGCTGCTGATCGAAGTCGCACGGCGACTCCTGCAGTTGGTGCGCAAAGGCGACACCTTGGCGCGTTTGGGTGGCGATGAATTCGTGCTGTTGCTAGAAGATTTGAGTGCTGACACACTACAAACCTCTGTTTTAGTTGAACAAATAGGCGAAAAAATCCTGTCTGAGTTAGCGCGCCCTTATCTGTTCGATGGCTATGAGTTCCACTGCTCGGCCAGCATCGGTGTAGGTCTGTATTGCGATCGTGAAGATACCAGCGACGAGTTGTTAAGACACGCCGACATCGCCATGTATCAGTCGAAAAAAGCCGGGCGCAACACCCTGCGCTTCTTCGATCCGGCCATGCAGGCGGCGATATCCGCCCGTGCCGCAATGGAAAAGGACCTGCGCCATGCAGTCGAGCAAGAGCAATTTTTGCTGTATTTCCAGTCTCAGGTCTACCATGACGGCAAAATCATCGGCGCGGAGGTGCTGCTGCGCTGGCTTCATCCCGAACGCGGCCTGGTCTCCCCGCTGGACTTCATCCCGCTGGCGGAAGATACCGGCCTGATCCTGCCCATCGGTCAGTGGGTACTGGACACCGCTTGCCGCCAGCTCAAGTTATGGGAACACCATGCGGGGGCCCTCCATATGCAGCTGGCCGTTAATGTCAGCGCGCGGCAGTTCCACCAGACAGACTTTGTCAAACAGGTGCAACAGACCATAACACACCATGGAATCAACCCCGTTTTGCTAAAACTCGAGCTGACCGAAAGTCTGGTGCTGGACAACGTAGACGACACCATCGCCAAGATGAATCGACTCAAAGCGATCGGCGTGCGCTTCTCGATGGATGATTTTGGCACCGGTTTTTCTTCGCTTTCCTATCTGACCCGCTTGCCTCTGGATCAACTCAAAATCGACCAGTCCTTCGTGCGCAATGTGGAAGTTAAACCGCGCGACTCAGTGATAGTACAAACCATCATCGGCATGGCTAAAAATCTGGGGATGGAAGTCATCGCAGAAGGCGTAGAGACCGAAGAGCAGCGCGCTTTTCTGGAGCGACACGGCTGCCCGACATGTCAGGGTTTTCTGTTCAGCAAGCCGGTGCCCATCGAACAGTTCGAAACCATGCTGACACGATAAATCGTAGTGTGGAATAACTTCCACCCTACGTCTTATAGAGTTTTCCCGACAGCAAACTGGCCGAGACGATCAGCGCCGCACCCAACCAGTCGAGTATATTCATCACTTCACCGGCCAGAAAATAGGATGAAATCGCCGCAACCACTAATTCGAATAAAAACAATAACATAGCGCGATTTGCCGGCATATGAGTGACGCCGTATTGCACCGCAAAGCTGACCGCACAAAGCGCCACGCCCAGACAGCCTAAGATCAGCCAGTTTTCCGCCGCGATTCCCGTCACTTGCCCGCTGCCTTGCCACCACAATAGTGGTGCCGTCAGCAGCGCTGTGCCTATCCAGATGCTGAAAGTTTTAGCTTCCACGCTCAGATGACGGGCACGGCGCGACACCACGTTGGATAACGCAAAACCGATTCCGGCGGTGAGTCCCAGCCATTCTGATAAATTTTGCGGTACTGGCAAGCCCAGACTGGGTTCCCACAACATGATAAACGCACCACCTATAGACAAGGCGATCACCATATATCCGTAACGGTTTAAGCGCTCGCCCAGCATCCAGTAGGAAAACAAGATCGTCCAGACGGGTGCCAGATAAAACAAAAGCAACACGCGCATCACTTCGCCGTGCAACATCGCCAGCACATAGCCAAAATTCGCCCAACCTGCGGAAAACAGCAGCAATAGCGCCCACCATCCCGCGCTGCGTATTTCGCGCCAGACGCGCGGCAGCATGAAAGAGCCGAAGCCCATCGCCAGCAAATAAGTGATCAGCGTCGCCAGAGGACCCGAGACGCCAGCGTCCTGCAACACGCGATACGGATACCAGATCAGTCCCCAGATCAGTGCGCCGGACAAGATTCCCGCGACCGGCATGAGATTTAGTTTTGATGACAAGGGCACAACCTTTTATCCTGATTCCGGCTCGGTTAAGACCCCGACCTTCAGGCCGGAATACATGACACCTCGCCATGATGGGCAAGGAGATTTAATGGCGTGCTGGGAAGAAAATTCAATTACCCTCCCCGTCTAAATTCACCAGCCAGAAGGCTGGTGGTAGATTATCGGCAAACACACTGAGGTCTTGCATCTACGCATATGCGTTAAGGTCAGCCCCCAAATCGTGCCGGATACTAATCATCACGTCCACGGCGTTCGTGACCCCGGTCTCCCCGGTCTCTACGATCATCACGATAGTCGCGATGATCGTGATCGTGTTCGTGTTTGCGCCCTTCATGCCTATCGCCCCGGTTACCACCCGATACCTGACGCGGCGCCGGATTATTTTGGCTGCTACCCACCGCAGCACCGGTTCCACCGCCGATCGCAGCACCTATGATGGCACCGTTCTTGCCACCTACACTCTGCCCCACCGCAGCACCGGCCGCGCCACCCAGAACCCCGCCCAGCACAGCACCTCCATCGACCGCAAACGCGCTGGCGCTAACAAAGAACAACGAAGCAATAACCAACGATTTTTTCATACTATCTCCTGATTGAATGAACAGACAAAATTAAATGCAACGCTTAGTGAGCCCAAACGACAGTTTAGTTCCTAAACGGATTTGTCGGCAATCTTTCTCTCATGCTATTCTGAGCGACCTTAAATCCAATCACGCTCCATGTCAGTTTCCATAAAAACCTCGCAAGAGATAGAAAAAATGCGTATCGCCGGCCGTCTGACCAGTGAAGTGCTCGATTATATCGGCCAGTTTGTCAAAGCCGGTGTCACCACCAACGAACTGGACAAGCTGTGCCACGACCTGATCGTCAATATCCAGCAGGCGATCCCGGCACCGCTAAACTATGCACCTGGCGGACACACGCCTTATCCAAAATCAATCTGCACCTCGATCAATCATCAGATCTGCCACGGCGTACCGAGCGACAAGGTGCTGAAGAACGGCGATATCGTCAATATCGACATCACGGTTATTAAAGACGGTTATCACGGCGACAGCAGTCGCATGTTCTATGTGGGCGAACCCTCTATTCAGGCGAAACGCCTGTGCGAAGCTACCTATAAATCGCTGTGGCGCGGCATACGCATGGTCAAACCGGGCGCGTATCTGGGCGATGTCGGTCATGCCATCCAGAGTTTCGTCGAACCCTTGGGTTATAGTGTGGTGAGAGAGTTCTGCGGTCACGGCATCGGTGCTAAATTTCACGAAGAGCCTCAGGTGCTGCATTACGGCCGTCCTAAATCCGGCTTAAAGCTGGAAGCTGGCATGGTATTCACCATCGAGCCGATGATCAATGCCGGCCGCAAAGATATCAAACAACTGGGCGACGGCTGGACAGTAGTCACCAAGGACCACAGTCTGTCTGCGCAATATGAACACACCATTCTGGTCACTGAAACAGGCTACGAAGTATTAACCGTATCGGACGGTTGCCCGCCCCCTACGCCCTTGTAGAGAGAGTCACTGATCATGCCGGGCACCCCAATTATTCAGGAAAAATCCTGCGACACACCCGCCCTACGTGATGCTTTGCGCCGCGACCGGCTGGCACTACAGGAAAAATTTCTGCTACAGGGCAAAGCCTCCTGGCTGCTGACTGCGCACAGTAAACTGATCGATCAGTATTTACGCACCATCTGGGAAAAGTTGTCACTGCCTGAATCTTGCGCGCTCATCGCGGTCGGTGGTTACGGCAGAGGCGAGCTCTACCCCAGATCAGACATCGACCTGCTGATTTTGCTCGACAAGGAGCCGGATGAAGGCTTGCAGCATACCCTGCATGAATTGATTGCCGTACTGTGGGACATCGGGCTAGAAGTCGGTCACAGCATCCGCACCGTTGACGAATGCATAGCCGAATCGGTCGATATCACGGTACAAACCAACTTGCTTGAGGCCAGATTGCTGTGCGGGAGCTCCGATCTCTTTGCCACGCTGAGCAAAGAGGTTACGAAAAATCTTGATGCGAAAGCGTTTTTTAAGGAAAAATTGCTGGAGCAGCAGCAGCGCCACACACGCCTGGACGATGCCGACTCCAACCTCGAACCCAATCTGAAAGAGAGCCCCGGCGGCTTGCGCGATCTGCAAACCATAGGCTGGATCAGCCGTGCAGCAGGACTTGGCACGCGCTGGAGCGAATTGGCAAAAGCAGGTTTAATCAGCCGTGCAGAAGCGTTGCAAATCTCGCGACACGACGCCTTGCTGCAAACACTGCGCACGCGCCTGCACTATCTGGCGCGTCGCCGTGAAGATCGCCTGCTGTTCGATTTTCAGACGCAACTGGCTGAACAGATGGGCATAGCAGCATCGCAGAACCGCCGCGCCAGCGAGCATTTGATGCAGCGGTATTACCGCACCAAATTAGCGGTAAAGCAATTTAACACCATCTTGCTGCAAAATCTGTACGATTACCTGTTCCGCGAGACGCAGCCTCAGCACGCGTTGAATGAACGCTTCCGCCTGATCGGCACGCGTCTGGAAATTCGCGATGAACATCTGTTCGAACATACCCCGGAAGCGATCTTTGAGCTATTTCTGATCATGCAGCAGAAGAGTGAAATCACCGATCTCACCGCAAAAACGCTCCGCGCCTTATGGCGCGCGCAACTGTATATCAATGCCGCATTCAGGCGCGATCCGTTCAATCGGGCGCGCTTCATGGAGATCATGCGCCAACCCGCCGGCATCGTCCATGCGCTACGCCGCATGAACCAATATGGCATATTAGGGCGCTATATTCCCGCATTCGGTCGCATCGTCGGCCAAATGCAGCACGATTTATTCCACGTCTACACGGTCGATCAACACATCCTGATGGTGGTACGCAATCTGCGCCGCTTCACGCTGGCGATACATGCGCATGAAGTGCCGCTCTGTCACAAGCTGATCAATGAGTTTGCCCGCCCTGAAGTGCTGTATATCGCCGGTCTGTTCCACGATATCGCCAAGGGGCGCGGCGGAGATCACGCTCAGTTGGGCAAAAAGGACGCGCGACTGTTTTGCACCCAACATATGTTAAGTGCGGACGACAGCGATCTGGTAGTCTGGCTGGTCGAACGACATCTCACCCTGTCCGCCACGGCGCAAAAAGAAGACTTGTCCGATCCTGAAGTCATCGCCGAATTCGCCACCACAATAAAAAATGACCGTTATCTGGTCGCGCTGTATTTACTCACCGTGGCCGATGTCAAAGGCACCAGCCCGAAAGTCTGGAACGCGTGGAAGGCCAAGCTGATGGAGGATTTATTCCAACTGTCGCGTCGCTACATGAAAGAGGGTGCGATAACCAATCACCTGGCCGAAGTCCGCGATCAGGCCGCTGCCACGCTCAATCTGTATGCCATCAACCCGGAATCCTATCGTCTGCTTTGGGCGCAACTGGACGACAGCTATTTTTTAGATCACGAAGCGCAGGAAATCGCCTGGCACACACGATTGCTTGCGTTCCGTACCAACACCACTACACCCGTCGTCAAAACGCGTTTGAGCCGTGCAGGAACAGGATTACAGGTGATGGTGTACTGCCCGGATCAACGCTGGCTCTTTGCACGCATCTGTGACTTTTTCTCGCGACTGCACTACACCATCGTCGAAGCAAAGATACACACCAGCCAGCACGGTTACGCGCTGAACAGTTTTCAGATTATGGAAATCACCCGCAGCGACATGGCCTATCGCGACCTGATGCACTATATCGAGTTTGAACTGACGCAAAAAATCCTGTTGACCCGCCCGGTTGAACCGGTCACCTCGGGTCGCGTCAACCGACAACTCAAGCATTTCCCGATCAGCACCAAAGTAAATTTCCAGCAAGACAGACACGGCATGTATGTCCTCTCACTGATTGCGGGTGACCGTCCAGGGCTTTTGGCGCGCGTCGCGCAAATTCTGGATAAGCATGATATTCGCTTGCACAGGGCAAAAATTAACACGTTGGGCAGTCGAGCCGAAGACGTGTTCTGGATCAGCGGAGCCATGCTCACCGACCCGCCTGCAACCAGCGATTTTTTGAGCGAATTAACAGAAAAAATATAAACAAATTCAGCAGATTATACAGAGTCGCACCAAGTTACCACTACTCGTCACTTAAACTTGGATATTGCTTAACCTGCACAAGCAGCCACCCCTGCCTCATGAATTGCGAGCACCTGCAAATTCAGAGGCAGCCTGCGCTACTGACCGCTATTTTCCAGCATCAACTGCTTAGATAGTTTCAAGGTATTCATCTTAACCACGGCTGATTCTGCCGGAACCATCACAGAAGATGCCACTGCAGGCTCATCAGCCTGCTGAACTGAATCTTGCGGACTGACGACAAGGTTGTAAATGAGCAGAGAGCCCAGTGTCGCAACAGCCCCCACTGCGGCGACCACTTTAACAATTTTCAAACGCAATTTCTTACGGCGTAACTGGCGTTGGCTATGATAGGGAGCCAAACCGAGATGCGCCTGTTCGATTTTCAGACGCAGACGCTGATTCTCTTGTTCATCAAATTCAGCCAATTGACGGTTGAGCAAAGCCGCCTCCTTTTCCAGCTGGGCTTTTTCGTGCGCCTGAACAGTTGCTATTTGTTCTGCATGCGTTTGTTCTGCAGCCGCCACGGCAGCAGCTTCTTCCGCCGCAATGCGCTGTGCCATCTCAGACAACAATTGCTCCTCGGCCGCCAGACGTGATTGCTGACGCTCAAGCAACTGCTGCTGCTCCAGTTTTAACCGCACCGAGACTTGTTCAGCTTGCTCGGCAAACACGGCCAATTGAGCAGCTACCTCGAGTTCGGCTTGCTCAGCTTGTAACTTTGCCTGTTCGGCTTGTGCAATCCGCTGTTGTTCAGCCAGCAGTTGCGCCGTCGATTCCGCCAGATACTGGGAAATCTCCTCCGTTTGCTCTTGAATCGCCGCAAGCTGTTCATCCGCACGCGCACGCGCGTCCAACTCAACAGTAATTTTATTTTGCAGCGCCTCCGCCTCCCTGTCTTCCGCCTCAATCCGCTCGCGGGTCAACTGCTCAGATTTTTCCGCAAACATTTGTTTATAGGCGATCTTTTCCTGTAGCTCGGCATCGATCTCGTACTGTAAGCGCGCCTGTTCGGCCAATTCATTTTCCATCCTTTCGCGCTCGGCAGCGGCCTGTCTGGCCGTTTCGACAAAACGCTCACGTTGATGAAGCGCAGCGATAGCCAATTCATCGCTGCGAATTTTGACCAGTTCAGCGTCCGCCGCACGACGCGCACCTTCTTCGAGTTCAAGCGCCAGACGATGCGCTTTCTGCTCGGCCACGATCTTCTCCTGCTCAACCGCTGCGGCCTTTTGCTCGGCAACAATGCGTGCCTGCACAGCCACCAGCGCCTCCGCTTCGATAGCTGCACGCTGGCGCAACGCTTCCTGCAAGTGCAACTCGGTAGCCAGACGCTGCTGTTCCTGAGTCGCCAATTGCATTTCCATTTGTTCGCGTTCCACGGCGGCCAATCTGACCGCCTCTGCAGTTTGCGAACGCTGCTGCATGGCAGCCAGAGCGGCTGCCTCGCTGCGTATTTTGATCTGCTCATCCTCTAGCGCACGCCGTTGCACTTCAGTATGCTCACGCGCCAAGCCTAATACATGCTGTTCCGCTGCGATTTTTTCCTGTTCCGCCGCACAAGCCTCTTGTTCCTCTGCGATGCGCGCCTGAATCGCATTGAGCGTTACGCTCTCACGGTTCGTGCGTTGCTCAACCTGCTGCTGTAACGCGCGCTCTTGCGCCAGGCGCTGTTGCTCCAATTCTGCCAAATGCAATTCCAACTGTTCGCGTTCCATCGCTGCCAATCTGGCTTCATCGGCCAGACTTTCACGCTGTTGCATCGCGACGAGCGCCAATTCCTCACTGCGCGCCCTCTCCCGCTCCGCATCGGTAGCGCGTCGTTGTACTTCTTCGCGCTCAGCGGCCAGCAAAGTCGCTTGCTGTTCGGCGACAATTTTATCCTGCTCTGCCAGACTAGCCTGTTGCTCAGCGGCGATCCGCAGTGCAACTTCAGCCGCTGTTTCCGCTTCCAGAGCAGCACGTTGCGTCAACTGAGCCTGCAAGGCACGTTCCTGCTCCAGCCGCTGTAAGGCTTGCTCAGCCAGCGCAGCTTCCATCTGTTCGCGTTCCAGCGCGGCGAGACTGCCCGCCTGAGCAATCTGTTCGCGCTGCTGTAAGGCAGCCAGTGCGGATTCCTCACTGCGGGCATGTTCCAGCTCAGCCTCGGTCGCTTTTGCCAGCGCCTCCTCACGCTCACGGGCCAATTTTTCCGCCTGTTGTTCAGCGGCAATTTTAGCTTGCTCAGTCAAGACGGCCTGCTGCTCAGCGGCAATTCGTGAAGCGACTGCGGCAGCCGATTCCGCTTCGAGAGCGGCACGTTCCTCCAGTTGCGCCTGCAAGGCACGCTCCTGCTCCAGTCGCTGCAAGGCTTGCTCAGCCAGCGCAGCTTCCATCTGTTCGCGTTCGAGCGCCGCAAGACTCCCTGCCTGAGCAATCTGCTCGCGTTGCTGCAAAGCGGCCAAAGCGGATTCTTCACTGAGAACTTTTTCGCGCTCAACATCTATGGCTCTGCGCAGCGCTTCTTCACGCTCAGCGATCAGCTTGGCTGTTTGTTGTTCGGCAGCTACTTTCTCCTGCTCGGTCATGCAAGCCTGCTGCTCTGCAGCGATCCGCAGCGCTGCCGCCGCCTGCGCTTCGGCCTCCAGTGCTGTTCGCCGCTGCAACTGCCCCTGCAACTCGAATTCACGTTCCAGACGCAGCAACTCTTGCTCTGCACGAGCCGACTCCAATTGCTCGCGCTCTATTTCGGCCTGATTGGCCATATTGGCAAGCTGCTCGCGCAAACGCATTGCAGAAATGGCCTGTTCCTCGCTGAGCACTTTCTGCAATTCGAGTTCGACAGCGCTGCGCTGCGCAGCTTCATATTCTTGCGCCAGCCTGTTTAATTGCTGTTCGGCAGCAATTTTCTCCTGTTCGGCCTCAACCGCGTGTTGCTCAGCGAGCAGCCTGGCCTCAAGAGCGGCACCCGCTTCATCCTCAAGCGTGGCACGCTGCGACAATTGCGCCTGTAACTGATGCTCTTGCTCTATCCGTTGCAACGCTTGTTCAGCCAGACGGGACTCCATCTGCTCGCGTTCAATCGCTGCCTGATTGGCTGCTTCAGCCAGTTGCTCGCGCTGCCGCATTGCGGCCACTGCCAGCTCTTCACTGCGCGCCTCAGCTTGTGCGGCTTCGATGGCGCGTTGCTGAGCCGCTTCAAATTCACGCGCTAGCGTCAAGCCGTGCTGCTCGACAGCAATTTTCGCCTGTTCAGCTTCGCAAGCTTGTACCTCAGCCGCAATGCGCGCCTCAATGGCAGCGGCCGAGGCCAACTCTAACTGGGCACGCTGTTCTAACTGCGCCTGGAACTGTCTCTCGCTTTCTAGTTGCAGCCTGGCCTTTTCTGTCAACTGAGCTTCAGTCAGTTCGCGTTCACGCGCGACCAGATTGGCTTCTGCGGCAATTTGTTCGCGCTGTTGCAGCGCGGCCAGCACTTGTTGATCGCAGCGTATTTTTTCCTGTTCTTCTGCAATCGCACGGCGCAGGACTTCTTCCTGCTCCTGAGCCAGACTGATTATTTGCTGCTCGGCAGCAATACGCATTTGCACGGCGGCATCAGTTTGCGCTTCCAACTCAGCGCGCTGCACCAGCTGCGCCTGCAACTCACGCTCACGTGCCAGATACTGCTGCTCCTGCTCGGCCAGTTGCAACGCCAGCGCTTCCCGTGCCAACGAAGACTGGAGCACCTCATCAGCGGTTTGTGCGCGTAACTGTACTGCGGCCAGCGCAGCAGCTTCACTGATAATTTTAGACTGCTCATCTTCAATGGCACGCTGCAACATCTGGGCATGTTCACGCGCCAGCGCCAGACTCTGTTGCTCTGCGGCGTAATGCGCCTTAAATGCCTCTTCGGCTTCAGTTTCTGCCGCGATACGCTGCGCCAGTTGCCGTTGCAACTCAAGTTCATTGGCCAGCTTATTACGCTCCTGCTCGGCCAGATGCTGCGCCATCTGCTCACGCTCTTCCGCAGCCTTCCTGACTTCATCAGCAATCAGCTTGCGCTGACGCATTGCTTCTATCGCCGCCTCGTTGCTGGCAACTTGCGCCTGTTCAGACTCTATCGTCAGACGCTGTGCTGTCTCAAACGCTTCAGCCAGACGCCGCAGCTCTTGTTCAGCAGAAATTCTTTCCTGTTCAGCAACAATCGCGCGTTGCTCCGCTGCAATACGAGCATGAACAGCGAGATCAGCTTCTGCACCTAAAGCCGCCCGTTGTTCAAGCTGAGCATGCAATTCACGCTCATTTTCCAGATGCTGCTGTTCCTGTTCTGCCAGTTGCAACGCCATATGCTCGCGTTCTTCTGCTGCCTGACGCGCCTTTTTAGCTACCCGTTCGCGCTCCTGCAAAGCCGCAATCGCCAATTCATTGCGATGTGCAAGCGCCTTCTCCGCCTCGAGCGCCAAACGCTCTGCCTCTTCCTGCTCCTGCACCAGTCGCTGCACCTGCTGCTGTGCAGCGATTTTTTCCTGCTCGGCTGCACACAAATTTTGCTCAGCCGCAATGCGTGCCTGCAGCGCCGCCTCTGCCTCGACGGCAAGCGCCGCATGCTGCGCCATTTGCGCCTGCAATTCCTGCTCGCGTAAAAGACGATGTTGCTCCTGCTCGGCCAATTGTTCGGCCATTAACTGCTCGGTCTGCTCGGCAGCCAGTCTGGCGGCTTCGGCAGCTTCGGCCAGTTTTTTTGCTGCAACCGTCGCCTTCGCTTCACTGCGTATGCGTTCCTGCTCGCGTTCAGCCGCCTTTTGCCCTTCAGCAACGCGCCGCTTTTCCATGTTTTCAGCGCGACGCACGACTTGCTCATGAGCCAGTTTGGCTTCATTAATTTGCTGCTGCAATGCGCTAGCCGCCAGCGCCTCGGCGTGGAAAAACTCCTCTTTTTGCCGTAATGCCTCGCTCTCGGCCTCTGCACGCCGTCTGGATATTTCCAGTATGCGCACCTCAGTCTCTTCCTTTTCCTGCGCATCACGAATCGCGCGCTCATTGAACTTAAGTATTGCAGCGGCATTTTCCTGAGCGCGCAAATCCAGCGCCAGGCGCTCATTATCCGATTCGATTGCGCGCAGCTGAACCTGCATAAAGGCGTCCAACTCGGCGATCGCGCTGGACTCAGTCTCAATCCGGATCTGCGCGATGCGTCTGGCTTCATCTTCCAGATCAGCACGCCGCTGCGCCTCTTCTAGCGCGCGTTGCAAGGCGGCAGCCTTTTCTCTGGCCGCCTCGATCAAGGCCTTTTCAGCCGATAAATTCTGCTGAATAACTGATTTTTCGCGAGTCAGTGCTTCGGCACGCAGTTGTGCTGACTGCAAAGCCGCATTCTGCAGCTGTATTTTCTCCAAAAAGCGTTGTTCAGCCTGCTTTTCAGCTTGCTCTAATTGTTGCTCGATGTTCAGCAGCTTGCCTTCCAGACTGATATTTTCCAGCGCGACTCGTTGAGCCAGTTGAGTCGCTGCGAGGCGTTGGTTGGTCGCACTCAGCGCTTCGGCCTCTGCTTGCAACTGCAACTCCAACTCTTGCGCCACGCGCATTTCCGCCTCTGCACGCTGCTGCGCAATTGCTAACTGATCCTGTTCGCAAGCGAGTTTTTGTGCCGCAGCCTGAGCAGCCATATTTTCGCTGAGCAGACGTTCATTGGCATCCAGCGAAGCCTGCACGAGCAACTCGCGTGCCAGTTCATGCTGGGCAATCGCCTGCCGGTCCGCTTCAGACTGAGTCAGCAACAGGCTTTTAGCTTCGCCTTCGGCAAGCGCTTTACGTTCCGCTTCGACCCGTGCCACCGCCTCGGCTTCGGCGCGTAATTTTGCAGCCTCATACGCCTCACGCTCTTTTTCGATGCGAGTTTCAGCTTCCAGCCTAGCCTGCTCTTCAGCCATTTTTCGCTGGTTAGCCAGCACGACCGCCGATTGCTCGGCAACTACCCGTTCAAGCGCCGCTTGTTTGGCATCGCGTTCGGCTTTAAGTCTAGCTTCAATTTCAGTCACTGCCAGAGATTCAGTTTCAACTCGCGCCAGCGCAGCGGCTACACAGCGTTGTTCAGCATCTAATTTTTCGGTCAGCAGTAAAGCCGCTTCCTGCTCTTTACGCACCTTTTCTTGAACCACACGCGCCATGGCGTGATCGGTGGCAATTTTTTCCTGCAATAGTTTTGCCGCCTGCTGCTCCAGCCTGGTGCGATTTTCAGCTGCCTGAGCCGCTATGCGTTCCGCCTCAACCCGCTTGTTAATCTGCGCCAGTTCAAGGGTTTCATTGCGCGCTTTCACCTTAGCTAGCCGCAACTCTTCGGATTCACTCTCAACACGTATGCGCGCCGCATCGCGTAACTGCGCTTCGATTTGCAGCTTTTCTTCAGCCAACTGATGTTGCAATTGTTCGGCAGCTACGCGTTCTGCGACTATGTGCTCAGTTTGTTCCTGAATCGCTTCCTTCGCTTGTCGAACCGACTCAATCTCAGCTTCAATTCTAAGCTGAGCATCCTTCTCCATCCGGCGCTTTTGTTCGATCAAAGACAGTAAATCACGTTCTGATTTAGATTTATTCTCCGCATCTACGCGCGCATTTTGTTCAGCCTGCAAACGGCGGTTTAAATCTTCCTGAGCCTGACGTTCAAATTGCAGCCTGACTTGATTTTCTTCATGCAGCTGAATTTCAATCAACAGCTTTTCACGCAATTCCTGCGCCAGTTGTTTTTCAACAGCCAGCTTGGCTTGCACCACACCGGATAGTCTGACTTCATCCTGAGTCTTGGCTTCGAGTTGAGTAATCAGCTCCATTTCCGTGCGTTCGCGCGCTTCCGCGATGGCGCGTGCATGGGCATCGGCACGGGCACGGGCTTGAGCAGAAATACCGGCCTGCATCTCGGCTTCAACGTGCGCCCGCGCTTCATGGATAGCCTGAGATTCGTCGTGAATTTCCTGGCTATCGTTATCAACTAAACGAATTTTTGGATGGGATGACATGGTGTTGCCCTATAGTGCGGATTAAAACGCGCGCGCGCCTGTCCTGAAATTATCACAACAATAGCAAGATAGCGGTTCGGCTGACAAGTAAAGTTCGAGATAACGTAACAAAATCGGTCTATTTTAGTCCGCTCAAAAATTTTGGCAAACCCGCCACTCAGCTGACGTGTCAGTGACATTCGTTAACATATTGAATATATTCAGTATTTTTATAATATTGATTTTTTGCCGGCAAACCGTCGTTTTTTCCAATTTCATCGCATTTTGTTAAAAACTTTTCCGTTCGTGCATATAAACATCGAACTGCGCCGCCGTTAGTGGTTTGCTGAAGTAATAGCCCTGTACCTCATTACAGCCTTGCAAACGCAAGAAAGCCAATTGCCCGGCCGTCTCTACTCCTTCTGCTATCGTCTTGAAACCCATGCTGCTGGCCAGTGTGATAATGGCAGTAACGATAGCGCGACTCTCAGGATCATCGGAAATATCGCGTACGAACGACTGGTCAATTTTAAGCTTATGCACCTTAAATTTTCGCAGATAACTGAGACTGGAATAGCCCGTGCCGAAATCGTCGATAGACATACGTATACCGCGCGCATGCAGATCATCCATCACCGCAATCGCTGCCAGCGGGGCATCCATCGCCACACTTTCCGTCAACTCCAGTTCAAGGTACTGGGGAGGCAATTCGGCTTCCTCAAGAATTTGCATGACCATCTGCGTCAGGCGTGCATGACGAAACTGTACCGCCGATAAATTGACGGCTGTAGTAAGCGCAGAATAACCGCTCTCCTGCCAGCGTTTGGCCTGCGCTACGGCGGTGCGCAGCACCCATTCACCTATGCTTAAAATCAGTCCGCTCTCCTCGGCCACCGGAATAAACTCTGCCGGTGAGATAGCGCCCAGTTCGGGATGCTGCCAGCGCAACAATGCTTCCACTCCGACCACATGCCCGTCCTGCATCGACACCTGAGGTTGATAGTAAAGCTCAAACTGGTTACGGTCCAGCGCATGGCGCAGAGCATTTTCAAGTTGCAATCGACGCGCCGCGCGCTGTTGCATTTCCGCCGTAAAAAATCGGAAATTATTTCGCCCATCCTGTTTTGCGCGATACATCGCCACATCCGCGCACTGGTAGAGCTTATCGAAATCCATGCCATCGTCGGGATACATGGCAATCCCAATAGACGGAGTCACCACCAATTCATGCTGCTCGATATAACAGGTGCGCGCCACCATCTCCAGGATCTTCTCAGCGACATGAGCGGCGCCATCCGCATCTGTATCCGGCAACACCAGAATAAATTCATCGCCGCCGAAGCGGGACAGGGTATCTTCTTCGCGGACCAGCGCCTTCATCCTTATCGCCAATTGAATCAGCAATTCATCGCCGATTCGATGGCCCAAAGTATCATTAACATTCTTAAAGTGATCAATATCCAGAAACAGCACTGCCAACCGGGTCGATCCGCGCAGCGCCATTTGCATGGCCAGACCGACACGCTCCTTGAGCAGCGTCTGATTGGGCAAACCGGTGAGCATATCGAAGTGCGCCAATTCACGTATACGCGCCTCGGCCATTTTTCTTTCGGTGATATCCTCTTTGATCGCCAGATAATTGGTTACTTTACCGCTCGTCTCGCGCACGGGAGATATTTGTGCAGACTCGATGTATTCCGTGCCGTCACGACGGCGATTGATCAATTCGCCGCGCCAGGTTTGACCGGCTGTCAGTGCCGTCCACATTTCGTTGTAGGTGGTAGCGGGCGTTTTCCCGGATTGCAGGATACGCGGATTTTTACCCAGCGCTTCCATCAGACTGTAACCTGTTGCCTTAACAAATGCGGCATTGGCATATTCAATATTGGCATCCAGATCGGTGATAACGATCGTACTCGGGCTCTGTTCTACCGCCTGAGACAGTTTATTCAATGAGCTCTCCGACTGTGCGCGCTCAATCGCCAGACTAACCAGATGCGCGCCGCGCTCCAGCGTCGCCAATTCAACAGGCAGCGGGCTGCGCGGTGCTGAATAATACAGCGCAAAAGTTCCCAACACATTGTTTTTACTTGAAATAATTGGCACAGACCAGCAAGCTGCGAGTCCGTTTTCACGCGCCAGCCCACGGTAGTCCTGCCACAAAGGATCATTTTCAATATCGCTGACGATCGTGGTTTTCTGTGTATAAGCGGCCGTACCACAGGAGCCGATTCTTGCTCCGATCGCGACTCCCTCTATGGCCTGACGATACCCCTCCGGCAGGCTGCCACCTGCACCGTGCTTCAGATGCAAGCCATCCGCACTGATCAAAAGCACCGAACACAACATCCCAGGATAAATCTTTTCAAAACTATCGACCATCTGATTGAGCAAAGTGGCAAGCGGCTTCCCGCGCGCCAGCATTTCCAGCACGGCGCGTTCGCTTTCACTTTGTTGCTGCAGACGGCTGCGCTCAGCCTCACGATCGAAATTATCAAGGGCATAGCTGATGTCCATTGTCATTTCGAGCAACAAATTGCGAGCCGCTTCATCAAAGGCATCCGCTTCCGTGGCATACAAATTGAACGTACCGACAGCCGCACCGTTTCGATGCAAGGGCAAGGAGGCTGCCGAACCAAACCCAAACTCATGCAACCTGGAGGCGCCATGTTCGGCATCTGAACATCCATCAGGGCACCATTCGGGCCGATTTTGGCGTAACGCCGTGCCTGCCTGTCCGCAGCCAAAAGGATCAGCCTCATCCGGCGCAATCGTTTGGCCGCGCAAATATTCTGCCCCGGCACCGTGAAATGCGACCGGTTTAAGCTGCTCACCCGTGTGATCCAGCATCCCTATCCAGGCCATCTGCATCCCGCCTGTCTGCACCGCATCCAGACAAATTTGCGTTAACAACTCCTCTTCACCGGTGCAGCGCACTATAGAATGGTTACATTGACTGAGCGCGGCATAAAGTTGAGTCAAACGCTGTATCTTGGCAGTGGCTGTATGGCGCTCAGTGATATCGTGTGCGATACCCAGCACTCCGATCATTTTTCCTACAGCATCGTACATCGGGGTTTTGGTTGTCTCGACGCAGGCGCGTCGACCGTCATCGGCAAAACTGACCCACTCTTCATTCACGCAGGGCAAGCCCGCTGTCATCGCATCCCTGTCGCGTGCACGAAAATAATCAGCCTGTTCGCGGCTGACAAAATCATAGTCAGTCTTACCGATAATTTCTGCAGCACTGGCACCAAAAAATCGCTCGAACATCGGGTTGCAACTCAAGTAAACACCATCGACATCTTTCAACCAGATCAGATCGGGGATAGTTTGCACGATGGTACGCAACAGGGTTTCGGCGTGATGACGACTGCTTTCCAGCTCTTCCTGATGTCGCAAGGTCTGTTCATTCATCACCGTTGCGGCGATCCGTTCCATTAACTTGTGCAGGGTAACCATGCCCAGCACCTGTTGCTGGTCATCGAGCACCACCAGATGACGCATGTTTTGCATCTGCATCAGATTCGCCATCTCAAATACCGGTGTGCGATGTGACACGGTCAGCACAGGGGTGTGCATCACATCGCGCAAAACCACCTGTTCCATTTGATCGTTGCTAAATAACAATCCGGCCATATCCCGTTCGGTCAGAATACCGACCGGGCGCCCCTGCTCCACCGCCAGTGCGTAGGATGTTCTGTCGCGCAGCATCATCGCAACAGCCTGCTCTAACAACGCATCGGGTGAAAGTTGAGGCAGTTTTTGATCCATTACCGCCTGCAAGTCATCGAGACGGCTGAGCAAACCCGCCCCCAAATGATTGCGAAAATCTGTTTCACTAGCCAGACCGATCACCGAGCCTGATGAATCAACCACCACCAGATGACGTATGTGATGATTAAGCACCTGGGCATAGGCGGAGGTAAAACCCGTTTCAGGCGCTGCAGTCTGTACGGGCGCGCTCATGATGGATGAGACCGGCGTATCTTTCGAAACATGCCTGCTCAACAGACGCAACATATCACGCTCGGTGAGTATCCCCAGTGGCGTATTACCGGTCATGACCAGCAACGATGAGATATGCGCCTCATTCATCAGCCGGGCGGCTTCACCTAGGCTGCATTCCGGCAGCACATGCTGCACGGTGCGATTCATAATCTCGGCAAGAGTCAGTTCCACAAAGGGGTTCATGCTTTAACGCCTTTCAAAAACTATAATCTATTAGGCTGATACTGATTTATTCACCAAAACTGTCATTACAACCGTAAAAACACCTTAAGCAGCGATTTCAGAGCTATCTTGAAGTTCAACGAATGATAAAAGCGGGCTTATCAGACAGATACAGCCCGATTAATGTTCGAATGCTATCACGATGAAGCGTTTAGAATGGTGGCAATTCATTTTCTGGGGTCACTATGGAATATCACCAATTAGGCAGCAGCGATCTGAATGTCTCTGCCCTGTGTCTGGGCACGATGACCTTTGGTGAACAAAACAGCGAACAGGACGCGCACGCGCAGCTCGATCTGGCAGTATCGCGCGGCGTCAACTTCCTCGACACGGCAGAGATGTACCCTGTTGCGCCCCGCGCCCAAACTCAGGGTATGACCGAGCGTTACATCGGCAGCTGGCTGAAAAATCAGCAGCGCGACCAACTCATCGTGGCCAGTAAAATCGCAGGCCCTGCACGCGGTTTTTCCTGGATACGCAACGGCCCGCGCATCAATCGCGAACACCTCAATGCGGCAGTGGATGCCAGCCTGCAGCGTTTACAGACCGACTACATCGATCTCTATCAGATCCACTGGCCCGATCGCTATGTGCCGATGTTCGGTGCAACCAGCTACGAAGTGTCGCAAGAGCACGAAACGATCGCCATCTCCGAACAGCTGCGAGCACTGGATGAACTGGTTAAACTCGGCAAAATCCGCTATATCGGTCTCTCAAATGAAACACCCTGGGGCGTGACCGAATTCATGCGTTGCGCCGAACAATCCGGGCTTAGTAAAATTGTTTCGATACAGAATGCCTACCACCTGATGAACCGTCACTTCGAGAGCGGTTTAGCGGAAGTCTGCCATCACGCCAATATCGGTTTACTCGCCTACAGCCCGCTCGCATTTGGACATCTCAGCGGCAAATACCTGGCCGATCCCAAGGCTCACGGACGCCTCAATCTATTCCCCGGCTTCGGCCAGCGTTACAACAAACTTAACGTACCGGAGGCCAGTGCGGCCTATGTGAGCCTGGCACAAGATGCCGGATTAAACCCTGCGCAGATGGCCTTAGCTTACGCCCGCACCCGCTGGTTTTGCTGCAGCGTGATCTTGGGTGCCACCACGCTCGCGCAACTGGAAGAAAACCTGAATAGCCATGCTCTCACACTGACCTCTGATGTGATAGAGAAAATTGATGCTATCCACCGGCGCTATCCCAACCCGGCACCTTGAGACTGTTCGGGACGCAAGCTGTCTAAACGCCATAAACCATTCAGGCTCAGTTCATAAGTAGTTTCAGGCCTTCAACCTCAGCGTGTAAACGGAGTTAATTTAATGCTTCAGCCTGACTTATAGCCTGCATTTATAACAAATCACTTTGATTATAAAATATATTTTATGCAAACTTTTCATAAAAACATCGATATATATATAAAAATCAATATGTTACGTAACGTATTGCGATCACAAGCTACGCGCTGTGCATGGCTTCACCAAACCGCGTAACTGGTTATAATCACGTTCCTTCTTTTCTCGCGTAATCCGGAGCCATAGCCATGTCGCATAACCTGTTCAACACACGTTCATCATTCAATCTCGCCGATGGCGCACAAGGCACGTTTTACTCGCTGCCTGCGCTGGAAGCGGCGGGACTCGGCAAGATTTCACGACTACCTGTATCCATCCGTATCGTATTGGAAGCGGTGTTGCGCAATTACGATGAGAAGAAGGTATCCGAAGCCCACGTCCGTGAACTGGCCGGCTGGCAACCCAATGCACCGCGCACCGAAGAAATCCCCTTCGTCGTAGCGCGTATCGTTTTGCAGGATTTCACCGGTGTGCCGCTGCTAGCCGATTTGGCCGCCATGCGCGATGCCGCACAAGCTCAGGGCTGCGACCCTAAGATCATCGAACCTCTGGTTCCGGTCAATCTGGTGGTCGATCACTCGGTCCAGATCGACAGCTTTAACAATCCGGATGCGTTGCGCATCAACATGGAAATGGAATTCGAGCGCAACACCGAGCGCTATCGTTTCATGAAGTGGGGTATGCAGGCATTTGACACCTTTAAGGTCGTGCCACCCGGCATCGGTATCGTGCATCAGGTCAATCTGGAATATCTGGCGCGCGGCGTACAGAATAAAGATGGCGTTTACTACCCTGACACTTTAGTTGGTACCGACTCTCATACCACCATGATCAACGGTATCGGCGTAGTCGGCTGGGGCGTGGGCGGTATCGAAGCCGAAGCTGGCATGCTGGGTCAACCGGTTTACTTCCTGACCCCTGATGTGGTCGGGGTCAATCTGACAGGTGCTTTGAAAGAAGGCGTCACCGCCACCGATCTGGTACTGACCGTCACCGAATTGCTGCGCAGTCAAAAAGTGGTCGGCAAGTTCGTTGAATTCTTCGGCACCGGCACGGCTTCCCTCACCCTGCCTGATCGCGCGACCATCGCCAACATGGCACCGGAATACGGCGCTACCATGGGCTTCTTCCCGGTCGATGATGTCACGGTCAACTTTATGCGTAACACCGGTCGCACCGAACAGGAACTGGACGCATTTGCCGCCTATTTCAAGGCGCAAGGCTTGTACGGCATTCCAAAGGACGGCGATATCGACTACAGCAATGTCGTCACCCTGGATCTTGGCAGCATAGAACCATCGCTGGCCGGTCCTAAGCGTCCTCAGGATCGCATCCCGCTGTCCAAGATGCACGAATCGTTCGACACCCTGTTTTCCAAACCGACAGCACAGAGCGGCTTCAATCAACCAGCCGAAAAACTGGGACAACGCTATGCAACAGGCGTCGACGGCGTTGAAATCGGCAATGGCGATGTACTGATCGCTGCGATCACCTCCTGCACCAACACCTCCAATCCTAGCGTGCTGCTCGCCGCTGGTTTGCTAGCCAAGAAGGCGGTTGAAAAGGGATTGTCGGTCAAGAAACACATCAAGACCACTTTAGCGCCCGGTTCCCGCGTGGTCACGGCGTATCTGACCAATGCTGGCCTGCTGCCCTATCTGGAACAATTAGGATTTAGCGTCGCCGCTTACGGTTGCACTACCTGTATCGGTAACTCAGGCCCGCTGGAACCGCACATCGAAGAGACTATCGTCAAGAACGATCTGATCGCCGCTGCCGTATTGTCTGGTAACCGCAACTTTGAAGCGCGTATCCACGCGAATATCAAGTCCAACTTCCTAGCCTCCCCGCCGCTGGTCGTTGCCTACGCAATTGCCGGACACATGAACATCAATCTGGACAGCGAAGCGCTGGGTACAGACAAAGAAGGCCGCCCAGTATTCCTGCGCGACATCTGGCCGACTAATGCAGAAGTTCAGGCAGTCAGCCAGTTCGCCAACGATCCTGCCGTCTACCGCGAACTGTATAGCGACCTGACCCGCGATCTGCCGCTGTGGAATGCCATCACCGCCCCTACCGGCGAGCTGTATCAATGGGATGATTCGACTTACATCGCCCGTCCGCCGTTCTTCGATGCCGCAGTCCCTGAAGTTGGCAATATCGTCGGCGCACGCGCACTGGCAATCTTTGGTGATTCAGTTACCACCGACCACATCAGCCCGGCAGGCAGCTTCAAGCCTTCCACCCCGGCCGGTAAGTATTTGCAGGGACACGGCGTCACGGTTCGCGATTTCAACAGCTACGGCTCACGTCGCGGCAACCATGAAGTCATGATGCGCGGCACGTTTGCCAATGTACGCGTAAAAAACCTGATGCTGCCGGCAAACGCAGATGGCAGCCGTATCGAAGGCGGCTACACCCTGTACAAGGGCGCACAGACCGCGATCTATGATGCTGCGATGAGCTACATCAACGAAGGCACTGCCACCGTCATCTTCGCCGGAGAAGAATACGGCACCGGTTCATCCCGCGACTGGGCGGCCAAGGGCACGCAACTGTTGGGCGTAAAGGCAGTGATCGCCAAGTCCTACGAACGTATCCACCGCAGCAATCTGGTGGGCATGGGCGTGTTGCCATTGCAATTTAAGGGTGACACCTCGATCGCCAGCTTAGGTTTGCTGGGCGATGAAAGCTTCAGCATCACCGGCATCGACGGTGTATTGAAACCGCAACAGGATGTCACGCTGACCATCACGCGTGCCGATGGCACAACGGCACAAGTTCCACTGCTGCTGCGCATCGACACACCGATCGAAGTGGATTACTACCGTGCCGGCGGTATCCTTCCGTACGTATTGAAGGAACTGGTCGCACGCGGCTAATGCAACAATGCCATCCCGGTGTCAAAGCCGGGATGCAGCCTCATCTCCGGCATCATTCCCCTTAAAATCTGCGGCACAGTAGATTGTATCCCCAGAAAATGGCAGACTTAGCAAAGCCCAAAGCTCTGATATGATCACACATCGGGATCAGCACTTATCCGCCTTGCCAACAAGTAATATAACATATTGATTGCATTGATTTTAATAGGAAATCATGACAGCCGTTCTTCGCAACAAACGCCGGATACTGCACAGCCTTATTCCCTGGCTGGCAGGCATATCGGTATTGGCGCTTCTCCTCTGGCACTACACCCGCCCCGAACCGCCTCATGTCCAACTGGTGTCGGTTGGGCGCGGACTCGTGGAAGCGACCGTCAACAACACGCGCGCCGGCACGGTAAAAGCCTGCCATCGCGCCAAGATGTCAGCACCGGCAGGCGGGCAAATCGTCCATTTGCTGGTTAAGAAGGGAGAACGGGTCAGGCAGGGACAAGTTTTGCTTGAGCTGTGGAATAACGACTTACAGGCGCAATCGGCACTGGCCAAAGAGCAACTGACCACGGCGGGCAATCAGGCGACACAAGCCTGCTTGCAGGCAGAACTGGCCGAAAAAGAAGCGGTACGGGCGCATCAGTTACAGGAAAAAGGCTTTATTTCCAATGAAGGATGGGATCAGAAAATAGCGGCAGCCAAAATCTCCCGCGCAGGCTGCGAGGCCGCTAATAGTCAGATCGCGCAAAATCGCTCGCGCATTAACGCAGCCCATGCCGGACTCGAACGCATGGTGCTCAAAGCCCCTTTTGACGGCATTGTCGCGGACATCAGTGGTGAATTAGGCGAATATGCCACCCCTTCCCCACCCGGCATACCGACACCGCCCGCCATCGACCTGATAGACGATCGCTGCCTGTTCGTCAGCGCGCCGATCGACGAAGTGGATGCCGCCAACATCAAGACAGGACAAAGCGCACGCATTACGCTGGATGCAATCAAGGGAAAATCGTTTGAGGGGCGGGTCAAACGCGTCGCACCCTATGTGCTGGAACTGGAAAAACAGGCGCGCACCGTCGAAGTTGAGATTGACTTTACTCACCCTCCCACCGCCGAGAATTTACTGGCAGGCTACAGCGCCGATGTCGAGATCGTCCACACTGCCCATGCTAACGTGCTGCGCATACCGACGCAAAGTCTGTTGGAGGGCAAACGGGTGCTGGTTTATAAAGAGGGCATACTGGAGGAGCGTACCGTCACCACCGGCCTTGCCAATTGGGAACAAACCGAAATTACGGGCGGACTGGTTGAGGGCGATAAAATTGTCCTTTCACTCGATCAGGCCGGGGTCAAAGCCGGCGCGAAAGTCGTAGGTCAGGATTCATCCCGATTAAGGTAAATTGCGTAGGTCGGGATTTATCCCGACAGATAAGGGTAAATTTGATTCAGTTCGAGCAAGTCACGCGCAGTTTTCAGGTCGGCGATCAACAGGTCGCGGCGCTGCGCAACATCGATCTGTCCATCGCGGCGGGCGACTATGTTTCCATCATGGGACCGTCCGGTTCGGGTAAATCCACCCTGCTCAACCTGCTAGGCTTGCTCGATCGCCCGACCTCCGGCATCTACCGGCTCGACGGCGGGAATGTCACCGACCTCAATGACCAACAACAGGCCAAAGTTCGCAGTGAGAAGATCGGCTTCGTGTTCCAGTCCTTTCATCTGATACCGCGTTTAACCGCAGCGATGAATATCGAACTGCCGCTGATTCTGGCTGGGATTCCGCTGCAGGAGCGCCGCACCAGAGTCGAAGAACTTCTAAAAAATTATGGACTGATAGACAGAGCCGACCATAGGCCCGATCAACTCTCAGGCGGGCAACGGCAACGGGTAGCCATCGCGCGGGCAACCAGCATGCGCCCGGCTGTCTTGCTGGCAGATGAACCCACCGGCAATCTGGATCAGACAACAGGCCGCGAGGTCATCAATCTGCTGGAGCAACTGACTGAACAAAACGTCACCTTAATCCTCGTCACCCACGACCCGGCGCTGGGCGAGCGAGCGAGTCGCCAACTGCACATGGTGGACGGACAGATCGTCAGCCCAACTCGCTCATGAGACTCCCCGATGTCGTGCAATTTGCCGCCGCGAGTTTGCGCGGCAGCCCGGCACGAACCGGGCTGATGATACTGGCGATGTCCATCGGCGTGGCGGCGGTAGTCATCCTGACCGGCTTAGGGGAAGGTGCACGGCGCTATGTCATCAATCAATTTTCCTCACTGGGCACGAATCTTGTCATCGTGTTTCCCGGACGTACCGAAACAGCCGGTATCGGCCCCGGAATGCTGCTGGGTCAAATCCCGCGCGAACTCTCGCTCGATGATGCAGAAGCCTTATTGCGCAGCCGCGCGGTCTCCCGCATTGCACCGCTGACCATAGGATCGTCACAAATTTCCAAGGATGCAAAGAACCGCGAAGTGATCGTACTGGGCTCTACCGCCTCTTTGCTCGAGGTCCGCCACATGACCTTAGCTTCAGGACAATTCCTGCCGCCGGGCGACGTGCATGCCAGCGAGTCAGTCTGCGTGCTGGGCACAAAAATCAACCGTGAGTTATTCGGCAATGCGTCGGGCATAGGGAGTTGGGTGAGGCTGGGCGACCGGCGGTTCCGCGTGATTGGCATCTTGACCTCCCAAGGCGAATCGATGGGTTTTAACACCGATGAAATCGTCATCGTACCGGTCGCTTCCGCCCACATGCTGTTCAACACCTCAGGGCTGTTCCGCATTCTGGTCGAGGCCCGGAGCCGCGAGCAAATCGCACAGGCAAAAATGGATAGCGAAACCACCCTCTTTGCCCGGCACGGCGGCGAAAAAGATGTCACCGTGGTCACGCAAGATGCGGTGCTGGCGACCTTCGACCGCATACTGCGCGCACTGACGATGGCAGTGGGCGGCATCGCTGCCATCAGTCTGGCGGTGGCGGGTATCTTGATCATGAACGTGATGCTGATCGCCGTTTCGCAACGCGTCAAAGAAATCGGCCTGCTCAAGGCGTTGGGCGCGCCATCTGCACAAATCCGCACCCTGTTTTTCACCGAGGCCGTGCTGTTATCAGGCATAGGCTGCCTCTTAGGTCTGATAATAGGCGAAGCAGGCGTGCTGTTTATCGGCCGTCTCTACCCCTCCCTGCCGGTCGCCGCGCCCTGGTGGGCTGTGCTGGCGGCGATATTCACCTCTCTGGGAACCGGAATACTTTTTAGCGTATGGCCTGCGCGCCGCGCAGCGCAACTGGACCCGGTCACGGCGCTGGCGGGAAGATAAATATGATGCGTAATGATTTTTTACAAACACCAATCTTGCCGTAAAATGCCCAAATTAAGGGAGAACATGATGGGACATGCACTGCACAAGCTAGGTATAGATTCCATAAGCGTCGAAGAACGGATCTCGCTAGGGCAAGACATGTGGGATTCAGTAGCAATCGAAGCGGGATTATTGCTTCCCGGTATAACTGAAATGGATGAACTGAATCGCCGTTTGGATGAAGACGATGCCGATCCGGCTGACACGAGAGACTGGAGCATCATAAAGACCGACGCCATTGCCCGCTGGAAACGATAATGTACCCCATCGTTTTTCGGCGACAAGCCCGGCGGGAATTCGACGAAGCCGGTGATTGGTACGAAAAGGAACGTACCGGATTATGCCTCGATTTCTTCGCTGCGATTGAACCGTCACTCAAGCTGATTGCCGATAAACCCGAACAATTTCCCGTTCTATTTCGCGACACACGCAAGGCGGTCGTAAAACGCTTTCCCTATTGCATTTATTTCCGCTTGAAACATCAGCACGTCGTGGTATTAGCCGTATTCCATAGCTCACGCAATCCATCTATCTGGAAAAATGTGAACCTGCTCGCACAACCATGCTACTCCCCGACCTGATCCGCCTCACCACCTCCAGCTTTCTGGCCTACCGGATGCGCAGCTTTTTGACGGGGCTAGGGATTGCCATCGGCATCACGGCGGTAATCCTGCTCACCTCCATCGGTGAAGGTCTGCATCAGTTCGTCTTATCCGAATTCTCCCAGTTCGGCACCAATCTGATCGCCATCCAGCCCGGCAAGACGCAGACTCAGGGCGGCAATGTCGGCATCTTCGGCTCGGTCAGGACTATTTCCATTGAGGATGCAGAAGCGCTGCGGCGTTTGGCCAATGTCGAGTACGTCAATCCGAGCGTCACCGGCAATTCGGAGGTGCGTTTTAACGGCAAGACACGCCGCACCATGGTGATAGGCGCAGGGCACGATCTGCCCAAAGTGATGGCAAGTCGAGTTCAGACCGGCAGTTTTCTGGCAGACGACGATCCCACTCAGGCGCGTGCACAGGTAGTGCTGGGCTCCAAAGTGCGTCAGGAGTTATATGTGGGAGAAAATCCGCTGGGCAGTTATCTGCGCATCGGCGGCCAACGATATCGCGTGATCGGGGTGATGGAACCCAAGGGGCAGATGTTAGGCTTCGATCTGGACGATACCGTCTTTATTCCCGCCGCGCGGGCACTGGAATTGTTCAACCGTCCGGGCTTGATGGAAATCCAGTTAAGCTACAAGGCCAGCGCCGATCTGGATAGCGTGCTGCGCGCCATCACTGCACTGCTGAAAGAACGCCACGGGCGCGAAGACTTCACCCTGATCCCGCAGGAAAAAGCGCTCGAGGTATTAGGTTCGGTACTGGATGTCATCACCTTCGCGGTGGGCGCGTTAGGCGGCATTTCCCTACTGGTGGGCGGCGTCGGTATCCTGACCATCATGACCATGGCAGTATCTGAACGCACCGCCGAAATCGGCCTGCTGCGTGCGCTTGGTGCTCAACGAAATCAGATACTTACGCTTTTTCTTGGCGAAGCCATCTTACTGTCAGCCTTAGGCGGCTTAGCAGGTTTAGCGCTGGGGGTCGGCATTGCACAAAGTTTGCACTGGCTGTTCCCGGCGCTGCCGGTGCATACGCCCTGGTTGTTCGCTACCCTTGCCGAATTGAGTGCAGTGAGTATAGGTATGGCGGCCGGTGTGATGCCGGCTCGCCGCGCCGCCCGATTAGACCCGGTCGAGGCGCTGCGAACCGAGTAGAAATCTGTCTTTAGCAGGTGACAAGTGGTCATTAGCTAGGTGTATAATTCCCGCCTATATTTAATTAAAAGGAAATATTGTGTCCCTATCCAAGCGCGTTCAAGCCATCAAACCCTCCCCTACGCTAGCCGTAACGGCTCGTGCCGCGAAACTGAAAGCGGAAGGTAAAGACATTATCGGTTTGGGCGCAGGAGAGCCGGATTTCGACACGCCGCAGCACATCAAGGATGCCGCGATCGGCGCAATCCACAAGGGCTTCACCAAATACACCGCAGTGGGCGGCACGCCCTCCTTAAAGGCTGCAATCATCGCCAAGTTCAAGCGCGATAACGGTCTGGATTACACTGCGAAACAAATTCTAGTTTCCTGCGGCGGCAAACAAAGTTTCTTCAATCTAGCGCTGGCCGTGATCAATCCGGGCGATGAAGTCATCGTGCCCGCACCGTACTGGGTTTCCTACCCCGACATCGTGATCATCGCCGAAGGCAAGCCGGTCATCGTCGAAGCCGGTATCGAGCAAGGTTTCAAGCTGACCGCAGCGCAACTGGCCGCCGCGATCACCCCAAAAACCAAAATGGTCGTGATCAACAGCCCGAGCAATCCATCCGGTGCGGTCTATACGCTGGAAGACTTGAAGGCATTGGGCGAAGTGCTGCGCGCACATCCGCAAATTCTGATCGCGACCGACGACATGTACGAACACATCGCGCTGACCGATGCCAAATTCGTCAATATTCTGGATGCGTGTCCTGATCTGTACTCCCGCACCATGGTGCTCAACGGCGTATCCAAGGCCTATGCGATGACCGGCTGGCGCATCGGCTACGCCGCTGGTCCTGAGAACATTATCACCGCGATGGAAAATGTGCAGTCGCAAAGCACCTCGAATCCGACCTCGATCTCGCAAGTGGCGGCTGAAGCGGCACTTAACGGCGATCAGCAATGCATTACCCCGATGATCAAGGCTTTCCGCGAACGCCACGTGTTTGTGGTGAATGAGCTGAACACCATACCGGGCCTGTCCTGCATCATGGCCGGCGGCGCCTTCTACGCATTCCCCGATGCAAGGGGTGCGATTGCAACACTGTTTGCCAAAGGCACGATTTCAGCACCAACCGACATCGCCCTGTCCGAATACCTGCTGGTCGAAGCCGGCGTTGCAGTCGTGCCAGGTTCAGCTTTCGGTAGCGAAGGCTACATCCGCTTATCCTTCGCCACCTCTATGGAAAATCTTGAGAAAGCCTTATCTCGCATCAAGAAAGCCCTTTCGTAAGATTTCGGTGAGGCGTAGCCGAAACCAAAACCTTACAAAGGCACTAGAGCGCATTAAAAAGGCCCTTTCGTAAGATTTCGGACATACAAAATGCTCAGGTATTGCAAGAGAACAGGTATTGCAATACCTCGCAGATGATCGAACTGAATGGGTGCAGCTAGTGAGTCAATTCCTTAAGCGTATGTTGTATCAGAGCTCTTAGCCGGGCAGGTTTAACCGGTTTATGAAGCAGATGCAGACCCGCCCGCTCAGCCAGCTGCAGTACTGGCTGTGAAGTATCGCCGCTGATCAGAATACAAGGAATAACACGTGCTAAATACTGACGCACCAGATCGATCACATCAATCCCTGTCGCGCCGTGATCTAGTCGGTAATCGCTGATCAACAGATCCCAAGACTCTCCATTTAGCAAACCTGCCTGCACAGCATCAATTGAAGAGACGGCACTGACGTTGTATCCCCACGATTTGAGTATCATCGCCGTGCCTTCGCGCACTGTCGGATCACCATCTACAATCAATACCCGCTTACCGGCCAGCCAGCTTTCAGGCTGCGGTTCATACGTTCCGGTCTGGTTAAAAATCAGTGCGGGCTGGTTAACCCTGGCCAGTTTCAGTGTAAAGACAGATCCCACACAGGGCGCGGAATGCAACGTGATACTGTGCCCCAGCAAGCGGACTAGCCGGTCCACTATGGCCAAACCAAGACCAAGACCTTTCTCGCCACCAACAACAGATTGATTTAATTGGAAGAATTCACGAAATATTAAATTTTGATATGCCGGTGCAATACCGACACCGTTGTCGCGCACCTCGATCAGCACATGCTGTGCGCGCCTGCGACACCCAATCAAAACACGGCCGAATGGTTTTGTGTACCGCAATGCATTGCTCAGTAGATTGACCAAGATGCGTTCGAGTAAGACTGGATCGCTCAGCACGTTACCGTGAATCGGCCTCACCACCAGATGAATATTTTTAATGCGTGCCGCAAGTTTAAAATCCGCTGCAATCCGGTTGAGCAGCTCAAACAAATCAAAAACCTGTAAATTTGCTTCGACCAATCCGGCATCGAGCTTGGAAATATCTAACAAGGAATCAATCAACGCAGACATCGCCTCGACCGAACGTTCAATCTGCCCGGCAAGAAGTTGCGACTCCTCACCGGACACTTTACGTCGCAGCTCGGCGATGTACAAACCCAGCGCGTGTAGCGGCTGTCGCAAATCATGGCTGGCTACAGCCAAAAAGTGACTCTTGTCATGACTTGCGCGTTCGATCTCATGAATCTTGCGCACCAGACTGGAGTCTCCCTGTCTGCGTTCCGCCTGTGTGGCCATTTTCCTTCGACCCGTCAGATGAAATCAGCCCGCACTGTACCGCGTGTTACTTATTGATCGGGTTGAATATTGGCAGCCTGCAAACCCTTCGCGCCCTTAACCACCTCGAAGCTTACCTTTTGCCCTTCTTTTAATGACTTAAATCCATTCGCATTAATAGCGGAGAAGTGTGCAAACATGTCCGGGCTGCCATCTTCAGGCGTAATAAAACCAAAACCCTTTGTATCGTTAAACCATTTAACCGTACCCTTAGTCATGACGCGCTCTCCTGTTATAAAAAAACTGTTTGAAACAACCTTGCCGATTCCCTCTCTCCCTTTTACCCCCCGGCGGAAGAGAGGGACAAGGTATCGCTACGCGATATTTACATTCACCGATTTACTTTCCGCTTTCCTCGATTTTGGCAACGTGACATTGAGCATGCCATCCTTGAATTCGGCAATGACCGTCGCTTCATCTACATCATCTGGCATTCTGAAACTGCGCGAAAAGCTGCCATACGAACGCTCAATACGGTGAAACTTCTTGTCCTTTTCCTCCATTTCCTGTTGACGATGGCCAGCAATCGTCAACAAACCATCCTGAATATTGACCTTGACGTCAGCCTTCTTAACCTCAGGAATCTCAGCCTTAATCAGATAGCCCGTCTCGGTCTCACTGATATCCACAGATGGCATCCAGTCGGCCATCCCCCTCATCTCCTGCGCAGATTCAGTTCTGGCCGGCACATGGCCGAAGATACTGTTGAGGCGATTGCTGACATCTTCCAATTCCCTAAAGGGATACCACTTAACCAGATTCATCATGCTTCTCCTTTTGCTGTCGTAAAACAATCCTCACGCCAAAGACAATGCGCCTGATCGCATTGCCCGAGGTGTGCGCTGGCAAAACAATCGAAATTGCCTTCCTCTAACTGTATCGTCTTAATCAGTTCTGCCTTGGCGCGCTTTCCGGAGTGGATACCGAGTGACCTTGCCAAAGCCCGTACCAGTTCGATGCGCACAATAACTCCCTATATGTTGAAAACAATCGAAATTACGTATTGTTTAGCGGATAATCACAACCGCTATCTGGTACAAAGTTCCCTCTCAACTCACTTATTTCCCGCTGGGCTGCTGCAAGCTTTCCGCATAATTTAGCATTGCAGGATTCGAGTAAATCAATGCGTTTGACCAGATGCTCTGTTCTGCGCGAAACATTGCGTTCTAGGTTGTAGCGATGCTCATTGAGTTCAGCAGCCATTTCGGCCAGCGACTGCGTGCCTGGTTTGGTATTTGACATTCCAGTTTCCGGCATACGATTCATCTTTATCGTTTAAGCTTTTATTTTTAACAGGTGCCATTATCCTGAGCAGGACTTAACTGCACTATCAGACTGGGCTGATTTTGCTACCGGAATTGCGGCAAAAATGTAGTAGGATTTTTCTTAAGGAAGGAATTAACGAAGTCACAAAACCAATATTTTTGGCTATAACCCACAGGACTGACGAAATGTGCTCAGGCTCGACAACGCCAATAGCATATAGATGTCAGGTGGTTTCCAAAACGACAAACGCGACGATCATGCTGCGCTCATCGCTGATCGATAAATGATGACCACTGATGCCCAATTGAGCAAGATAGGTGCGCAACGTGACATCGAACTGCAATACCGGCTTACCCAATCCGTCGTGGCTGATACTGATCCGGCCCAAACTGACCGGATGGCGCAGCCCACTGCCCACCGCCTTGGCAAAGGCTTCTTTGGCGGCGAAGCGCTTGGCCAGAAACCGTGCAGGATGGGCGTGAGCTTGAAATTCGGGTAACTCGGCTTCGCTTAACAATCGTTCTGCCAGACGGTGTCCGTGCCGCTGCCACATCGCTTCGATGCGGGCGTACTCAACGATATCCGTACCAATACCGTATATCATTTCAGGCCGGTTTACCCGTGAGCAAACCCTTCATCTTGCGTACCGCCGCATCCAGGCCAATAAACACCGACTCCGCGATGATGGCGTGACCGATATTCAGCTCGACAATATTGGGAATGGCGACGATATCCTGGACATTGTGATAGTGCAGACCGTGACCGGCATTGACCTGTAAACCGCCCGCATGGGCGTATTGTGCGGCGTGACGAATGCGTTCCAATTCGAACTGATGTTCTGGCACGCTATCGGCATCGGCATATTTGCCGGTATGCAGTTCTATCACCGGCGCACCGGCACGTATCGCCGCATCGATCTGCTTTTCATCGGCGTCGATAAACAAGGACACGCGTATTCCGGCATCTGCACAGCGCTCGCAGGCCGATTTCACCGCATCGAAATAGCGAATCACATCCAGACCGCCTTCGGTAGTCAACTCTTCGCGGCGTTCAGGAACCAGACACAGATCGTGAGGTTTGACGCGCAGTGCGTTCGCAATCATTTCAGGGGTCACGGCGCATTCGAGATTCATGCGGGTTTGCAACATGCCGCGCAACACATCCACATCCGCATCCTGAATATGGCGACGATCTTCACGCAGATGGATGGTGATGGCGTCAGCACCGGCTTCCTCGCAGATTAACGCCGCGCGCACCAGATTAGGGTAACGGGCACCGCGCGCCTGACGCAGAGTAGCCACATGGTCGATATTCAGTCCTAGTTTGATCATAATTTTTGCAGATCCTTAATCAATTCGCGCGTATGCAGCACTCTGCCACCCAGATGGTGATTAAGCAACATACGCATCAGTTGTTTGCTCTGTTGAGCCACCATAGCATCGGAATAATCATCCTCCGCCATCGCAAGCAATGTCTTACCGGCAACCTTGACGCCCGCGTGCAGATCGCCGCGATCCGGAACCGCACCGTGCTCTACCAGATAACGATAGTTCGCCTCCGCTGTAACCGGCAGACCGCTGCCCGCCTCCACGCCCAACTCCAGCGCATAACCCAGTTCTTGCAGCATGTGTTTTTCGAAGCAACGCAAGGTGGCGGCATGATCCGATTCATGCGCCAGACGATACAAAGTGGCGCGGTAATAATCAAACAGTTGCGCATGCGCATCGTCGCGCGCCAGCAGGTTGATCAGCAATTCGTTGAGATAGAACCCGCACATCAGCGCCGTGCCTTGCAGATAAGGTTGGCCGCCCTGCCATTCGGCCGCATGCAGCGTGCGCACCTCGCCCTTACCGAACCAAGACAACAACAGCGGCTGAAAACTCATCAGCACCCCGCGCAATACAGAGCGGGGACGACGCGCGCCCCGCGCTACGATCGCTAACCTGCCGTGCCGCTGACTATAAACATCGAGCAGCAGACTAGTTTCGCGAAACGGATGACTGTGCAGCACAAACGCCAGTTCATCCTGTTGCCGGTTTTGCCGGGTCGTCATTCTATTTAATAAGCTATCAGCTATCGGCCAGTAGCTAGCAGCCAGCTTTACTCGTAACCCAGCGTTTGCAGCATGCGCGCATCATCCGCCCAACCGCTGCGCACCTTGATAAACACTTCGAGGAAAACTTTACCGTCAAACAGCTTCTCCATATCGAGACGCGCTTGAGTTGCGATTTCTTTGATCTTTTCGCCCTTCTTACCCAGCAACATCGCCTTGTGCGCTTCCTTATCCACCAGAATCGCTGCGCTGATACGGCGCAATTTCTTGTCCATCTCAAATTTCTCGATCACCACACTCACCGAGTACGGCAGTTCTTCGCCGGTAAAGCGGAATACTTTTTCACGCAGGATTTCAGATGCCAAGAAACGCTCGCTGCGATCGGTCACTTCTTCCGGATCGTAAATCAGGCCGCCTTCAGGCAGGAAGCTGCGCAAGGTATCGCGCAACTCTTCGATTTTCTTGCCGAATTTCGCGCTTACCGGAACGATGTCGGCAAATTTGAAGTCTTTCGCGACACTTTGTGCAAAATCAAATAGTTGCCCCTTATCGGCGATTTCATCGATCTTATTGATCACCAGCAAGACCGGGCAATGATCCGGCAGCAAGCGCAACACTTCCTTGTCGCGTTCGTCGTAACGCATCGCCTCCAGCACATATAACACCACTTGCACATCGCGCAGACTGTTGGTTACCACACGGTTCATGCCGCGATTCAACGCGTTCAGATGTTTCATCTGGAAACCGGGGGTATCGACGAACACGAACTGCGTATGGTCATCGCTGTAGATGCCGTTGATGCGATGGCGCGTGGTCTGTGCCTTGCGCGAAGTGATGCTGATTTTTTGCCCGATCAGATGATTGAGCAGCGTCGATTTACCCACGTTGGGGCGACCGACGATGGCGATATAGCCGCTGCGAAACTCCTGCTCGTCCTGATCTTCATCGTCGATTTCAACCGCATCAACATTCTCATTTAACTCATTGATATTATTCATTATTTTTTTCCAATTATTTGATACGCCGCCAGCGCTGCTTGCTGTTCGGCATTACGGCGACTAGTCCCTGCGCCTCGGGTAGATATTTTAAGTGCGGGTATGGAACACTCGACCTGAAACAGTTGATCATGCGCCACGCCCTGCGTTTCAAGAACAGTATAAACGGGTAACGATAAACGCCGGCCTTGCAGATGCTCCTGCAACAAGGTCTTGGCATCCTTACCCAGCGTGGACATATCAACTTTGGCCAGATAAGGCACAAACAGATTCAGCACGACCCGTTCCGCCGCCTCGAAACCGTCATCCATAAATACTGCACCGAACAAGGCTTCAACCGCATCGGCCAGAATCGAAGGCCGGCTGCAACCACCGCTTTTCAGTTCACCTTCGCCCAAGCGCAACTGGCTGCCGAGCTTAAGCTGCTGCGCGAAGATGACCAGCGTTGATTCTTTAACCAGATTGGAGCGCAGCCGCGACAGATCACCCTCGCTCAAATCGGGAAATTCGCTATATAGGTATTTAGCGATCACGCAACCTAACAGGCTGTCCCCTAAAAACTCCAGACGCTCGTTGTGATCTGGCGCAAAACTGCGATGCGTCAGTGCGCGCTGCAACAATAGAGGCTGCTTAAAGACATGCCCCAACTGCCGGCTCAAAGCCCCCTTACTTTGGTTCACTGCTGCAACTAAAGTCAATGTTCAGGCTGATGTTGGCGACCAAGGGAATCTTGACGGTATAAGTGGCCGTCAATACGGGTTTACCGCCATCGCTCACCACATCGATATCTTCGGCCTTGATCGCCTTGATATCATCGATGGAAGCGCGCTTATTAAATGAAGCGCGAATATCGCGTGCCGGCGCCTTTTGCATATCGGGATCAGCAGAAATCGCCTCAAATATCTTGTTGATCTGAGCGTATTGAATATAGACAGGAATCAGTTTTAAACCTAAAACGCTGGTGAGAACCAGCAGCATGGCACCGAAAATAAATCCTGTAAAACTTAAACCGCGCTGACGGTTGGGATGCGCTCTACTCATAACATTTCCCCCTAAATCGACTGACCGATACGCTTCAAGTCAGAAAAATTCATCCACACCAAAAATGCCCGTCCGACGATCTGGTGATCAGGCACAAACCCCCAATAACGGCTGTCGCGGCTGTTATCGCGGTTATCACCCATCGTAAAGTAATGACCTTCCGGCACTTTACAACGCACCGAGTCTTCATCATAGACACAGTTTTCGCGGCCGGTAAATTCAGCCACAGAGCCTAAATGCACATTAGGCATATCAGGATTAACCAGCATCGCGTGCTTTTTATCGCCCAGCGTTTCGCTATAGAGCTCGGTATGCACGAAATTCAGTCCGCTTTCGACATAATTATAATCTCCATCCGACAACTGAAGCTGCTCTACCCCGTTGATCGATAGGTGCTTTTTTCGATACACCACTTCATCACCAGGAAGACCGACTACACGCTTGATATAGTCCACGGATGGATTTTCAGGGTAATGGAACACCATCACATCGCCGCGTGCTGGGTTATTCAGTTGAATGAGCTTCTTATTGACAATGGGCAGACGTATGCCATAGGTGAATTTATTCACCAGAATAAAATCGCCCACCTGCAGAGTCGGAATCATAGAACCGGAAGGAATCTTGAACGGCTCAGCGATAAAAGAACGGATGCAGAACACGATCAGGATTACAGGAAAAAAGCTCTTGGCATACTCCACCCACCATGGCTCGGTCGCACCGAGACCGCGTTTTTCAGCCAGTACGTAACGATCCAGTAACCAGATGCTGCCTGAGACCAGCAGCAGCACAAACATAATTAAAGCAAAATCCATTTTATCCCTTAAAAGCTACGAACACATCATTCCACCAACTTGAGTTGCGAGCGTAGCGTTGCAATCCAGAAAAACCCTGTCAAAACACTGGTTTGCCTCGTCGCTGCACTCCTCGCAATGACGGGTACATTTATATACGTAACCCGTTAATCATCTACGCGCAAAATTGCGAGGAAGGCCTCCTGTGGAATTTCCACATTACCCACCTGTTTCATGCGCTTCTTACCGGCTTTTTGTTTCTCCAGCAGCTTCTTCTTGCGTGAGATATCGCCGCCATAGCACTTAGCCAGCACGTTCTTGCGCATCGCCTTGACGTTTTCACGCGCGATGATATTAGAACCGATGGTCGCCTGAATCGCCACATCGTACATCTGACGGGGAATTAATTCGCGCATCTTGGCCGCCACTTCACGACCGCGATACTGGCTGTTAGCGCGGTGCACGATAATCGCCAGCGCATCGACTTTATCGCCGTTGATCAGCATATCCACCTTAACCACATCAGCCGGGCGATATTCCTTGAACTCGTAGTCCATCGACGCATAGCCGCGTGAGACGGATTTCAACCTGTCGAAGAAATCCATTACGATTTCCGCCATCGGCATCTCATAGATCAATTTGACCTGCTTACCGTGATAGCTGATGTTGATCTGCTGTCCGCGCTTTTGCGTACACAGCGTAATCACAGCACCTACATACTCGTTGGGCATGTAAAGATTGACCGTGACCACAGGCTCACGAATCTGCTCAATTCTGGACGGATCCGGCATCTTGGACGGATTATCCACCGTCAGGATCGTACCATCGCGCATCACTACTTCGTAGATCACGGTAGGTGCGGTGGTAATCAAGTCCATATCGAACTCGCGTTCCAGACGCTCCTGCACGATTTCCATGTGCAACAAACCCAGGAAGCCGCAACGGAAGCCGAAACCCAAGGCCTGCGACACTTCAGGTTCATAATGCAAGGCCGCATCATTGAGTTTTAGTTTTTCTAGTGAATCGCGCAACGCCTCGTATTGATTGGATTCGACCGGAAACAATCCCGAAAACACCTGAGACTGCACTTCCTTGAAGCCGGGTAGCGCCGCTGCTGCGGGTCTGGCCTGATGGGTGATGGTATCGCCCACCCGCGCCGACTTGAGCTCTTTGATCCCGGCGATGACAAATCCCACTTGCCCTGCGCTCAAAGTTTCACGCGGCTGAGATTTAGGCGTAAACACACCGATGTGTTCGGTCAGATGTTGCGCACCCGTCGCCATAAACAGGATTTTTTCCTTAGGCTTCAAGGTGCCGTTCATCACGCGCACCAGCATCACCACACCGACGTAATTGTCAAACCAGGAATCCACGATCAGTGCTTGCAATGGCGCATTGACGTCGCCCTTAGGCGGCGGCACCTTGACGATCAACGATTCCAATACATCTTCGATGCCGACACCGGTCTTGGCCGAGCAATGCACCGCATCGTGCGCTTCGATGCCGATGACTTCTTCAATCTCTTCGATAGCGTTATCAGGATGGGCGGAAGGTAAATCGATCTTATTCAATACCGGCACAACTTCCACGCCGAGATCCAGCGCGGTGTAGCAATTAGCGACGGTCTGCGCTTCCACGCCTTGCGATGCATCCACCACCAGCAGCGCGCCTTCGCAGGCAGACAGGGAACGCGAGACTTCGTAGGAAAAGTCCACGTGCCCCGGTGTGTCGATCAGATTCAGATTGTAGATTTGCCCGTTGCGCGCCTTGTAGCTTAAGGCTGCCGTCTGCGCTTTGATGGTAATGCCGCGCTCCCGCTCTATATCCATAGAATCAAGCACTTGTGCATCCATCTCGCGATCGGACAAGCCACCGCACAAATGAATAATACGATCCGCGAGCGTAGATTTGCCGTGATCGATGTGGGCGATAATAGAAAAATTACGAATTAGCTGCATGGAATTCCAATAGATACCGCATACCCGTTTGCCAACGTATATCGACCAGGGCATGCAGAGTTTTCACAAAGCGCTGATTCTAGCCGATTTAGGATAAACACGCTGAAAAGATCGCTAAAAATTGCCTGAACGCTGCTTCCACACCTCCAAACTATTTAATCAGTTGACGTACCGGCTTGAAACTCTTGCGGTGAATTGGCGTGACACCATGTTCACGGAGGGCTGCCAGATGCGCGGCGGTAGGATAACCCTTGTGGACAGCCAGTCCGTAATGCGGGTATTGTGCATCGAGTTGCAACATCAGCGCATCCCGCGCCGTTTTCGCCAGAATAGAGGCGGCAGAAATGGCCGCTTCCTTGCTATCGCCTTTAACAATCGCCTCACTACGAATTCCGGTCTGCGGACAGTACAACCCGTCGACCAGAACGAGTTGAGGCGGTATGGACAGAGAGAGTACCGCACGCTTCATCGCCAGCAGCGTCGCCTGCAAGATATTGAGCTCATCGATCTCTTCTGCCGACGCCCAGGCGACAGACCAGGCCAGCGCACGCTCGCGGATTATCGGCGCCAACTTATCCCGCTGTTTCTCGGAGAGTTTTTTGGAATCATTTAAACCCGGAATCGGATTAGCAGGATCGAGTATCACCGCAGCCGCACTCACCGGTCCCGCTAACGGTCCGCGCCCGGCCTCATCCACACCGCAAACCAGCAAACCGGCACGATCAAGCATCCCCAACTCCTGTTGATCAGAGAACAACGGCATTACGGCAAGTAAGGAAGAATGGCTGCAGCCGCCTTTTGCGCGGTATTCTGTCGCAAGGTGGCATGCAGATCGGTGAAGGTTTGCTCGAGTTGCTGTACCGCATCTTTATCGTTCAGCAAATTCATCAGTGCTTGAGCCAGATTCTCAGGCGTCGCATCGTCCTGTATCAGTTCGGGCACGACAAACCGGCCGCACAAGATATTGGGCAGGCCGAAATACGGCAGATAGCTCTTGCGCTTCATCATTCGCCAGGTCAGCTTATTCAACCGGTAAGTAATCACCATCGGTCTTTTCAGCAAGGCACATTCCAGCGTAGCCGTACCCGAGGCCACCAGCACGATATCGGCGGCAACCATGGCATCCTGTGCATGACCAAACAACATGAATATCGGCAAACCCTCAGCTCCGCTGTCGTATATCGCCTGCTCAAATAACTCACGCGTTTCGCGACTGATCAACGGCACCAGAAAGCGCACATCTGGCATTTGCTCAAAGATCAATTTGGCGGTTTCGATATAAGTGCGCGCGAGTTGCTTCACTTCGCTCTGCCGACTACCGGGCAAAAAGGCAAACACCGTGGCTTGCAGCGGAATACGCATCGTCTCGCGCATTACATCGCGATTAGGGCGTTCCGGCAAAATATCAGCCAGCGGGTGACCGACATAACTGACCGGCACATCGGCCGCTTTATAAATCTTGGGCTCATGCGGAAACAACGCCAGCATATGACTTACCGCGCGTTTAATCTTGTTGATACGCTCTCCGCGCCAAGCCCAGATGGACGGGCTCACATAATGAACTGTGGGTATACCGTGTTTTTTGAGCGCCAGCTCCAGATCGAGATTGAAATCCGGCGCATCGACAGCAATAAACAAGGCCGGACGGTTAGCCAGAAAATAGGCGCGCAGTTGCCGGCGTATGCCGGTGATTTCACGATAATGGCGCAGCACCTCGACATAACCGAATACCGCCAGCTTCTCCATCGGGAACAACACCTGCATGCCGACCGATTGCATTTTCGGTCCGCCGATACCGACAAACTCGACATCCGGGCGCGCCAGTTTTAAAGCCGTCATCAAATGACTGGCGAGTAAATCCCCCGATGCTTCGCCCGCGACGATACCTATGACTGTTTTCGCCATCTGATAAACCGCTTAACGAACGATGCCGCGCGGCGAATTAGCCAGAAAATCGGCCAGAGGTTGCAGCTCGACCTGTTCGGTCAGGCTTTGAATGGCGGCTTGCGCCTCGACCAGACTCAGACCCGATTTATACAGGGTCTTGTAGGCGCGTTTGATCGACATAATAGCGGCGCTGGAAAAACCGCGACGTTTTAGGCCTTCCGAATTGATGCCGTGCGGCGCACTCGGATTGCCGGAGACCAGCACATAAGGCGGCACATCCTGCAATAGGATCGTGCCCATCCCGGTGATGATGTGCGCGCCTATGCGCACAAACTGATGCACCACGGTGAAACCGCCCAAAATCGCATAATCGCCCACCTCGACGTGACCTGCCAGTTGCGCATTATTGGCAAATATCGTGTGATTGCCGACCTGACAATCGTGTGCCAGATGCACGTAAGCCATGATCCAGTTGTGATTACCCACCCGGGTCACACCGACATCCTGAGCCGTGCCGAGGTTGAAGGTGCAAAATTCCCGTATGGTGTTGTGATCGCCGATCTCCAACCGGGTCGGTTCATTCGCATACTTCTTGTCCTGAGGAATTTCGCCCAAAGAACAGAACTGAAAAATGCGGTTGTGTTGACCGATGCGCGTGTGACCGTTGATGACCACATGCGGACCGATGACCGTGCCGGCACCGATTTCGACGTGCTCGCCGATAATCGAATACGCACCTACCTCGACATCGTCAGCCAGGCGGGCATTGGGATGAACAATAGCGGTTGGATGAATCATCAAGCCACCGATTTAACTGTACACATCAGCTCAGCTTCCGCTGCCAGTTGACCATCCACTTCGACGATCGCCTTGAATTTAAATACGCCGCGCATGCTGCGGGTCAACTCGACCTTGATGATCAACTGATCACCTGGCGTGACCGGGCGCTTGAAGCGTGCACCGTCGATACCGGCGAAGTAGTACACATTCTTTTCATCCGGCTTCTTTTCCATGGTCTGAAAGGACAACAGGGCGGCCACTTGCGCCATCGCTTCGATGATCAGTACACCCGGCATCACCGGATGGTGCGGATAGTGCCCAGGGAAGAAAGGCTCATTGATAGTGACATTTTTTAGCGCGACGATGCTTTTGCCAGGTTCAACCGAGAGCACACGATCCACCAGCAAAAACGGATAACGATGCGGCAAACTCTCCAAAATGGCATGGATATCCATCGCGTGTCCTGCCTTTTCCGACTGAGTACTCATTCTGCACTACCTTTCAAGTTTTCCTGATTTGAAATTTTTTGTTCTAATACTTTGATTTTTTTAGACATTTCATCCAAGTGGCGCAAATGAACCGCGCTCTTCTTCCATTCATCCGTTTTACTGAACGGGAAAATCCCCGCGTATGAACCCGCCTCCCGGATGGACTTACCGATCAGGGTAAACGATGAAATCACCACGCGATCGGCGATCTTCAAATGACCCAATATCCCGGCGCTGCCGCCGATCTGACAATATTTTCCTATGATGGTGCTGCCGGCAATCCCGACGCAACCGGCAATCGCGGTATGCGCACCGATACGCACGTTGTGCGCGATCTGAATCTGATTATCCAGTTTCACCCCGTCTTCGATCACCGTGTCATCCAGCGCGCCGCGATCTATGGTGGTATTCGCACCGATTTCGACATCGTTACCGATCACTACCCGACCAATTTGTGGAATCTTGATCCAGCGCCCTTCGTCCATCGCGATGCCAAAACCATCCGCGCCGATCACGACACCGGAATGCGCGATCAGATTATCGCCGATCACACAGTCGTGATAAATCACCACACGCGGATAGAGGCGCACGTTGCTACCGATCACCGCATTATCACCTATGCAACAACCCTCACCGATCACCGTATGCGCGCCGATCACGACATTTGCACCAATCACCGCCGTCGCCAGCACGCTCGCGGTCGGGTCAATCTGCGTACCTTCACCTATCACGGCAGAAGGGTGCACACCGGGTTTGACTTCCGGAACCGAATTGAGCAAGGCGGAGACTTTGGCAAAATAAGCGTAAGGATTAGCCGAAATGATGCGCGGCAAATTCGTCGCTTCCGCATCCGCCTCACCCAGTATCACCGCCCCGGCCTGCGTGTTCGCCAGTTGCGCATGGTATTTACTGTTGGTCAAAAAACTGATTTGCCCGGCATTTGCCCGTTCCAGCGTTGAAATCTGACTGATACGCACGGTGTTATCGCCTAGCACCTGACCGCCCAGCTTAGCGGCGATCTCTGCCAGCGTGTAGGATGCTGCCATGTTACTTGCTGTCCGCCAGGCTCTTGATCACCTTGTCGGTGATATCGATGCGAGGATTGCGATACACCGCTTCCTGCAGGATCAGATCGTACTTTTCCGTCTCAGCAATGAATTGGATTGCCTTGTTGGCACGTTCGAGCACTACCGCCAGCTCTTCATTTTTACGCAAATTCAAGTCTTCCCGAAATTCGCGCTGCAAACGCTGCAAGTTGACATTCAAGGCCCCCAGTTCACGCTCTTTGTTACGCCGGTCAGCATCAGACAGGCCGCTGGACTCTTTCTCAAGCAGCAGTTGCACATCCTTGGCCTGCTTCATGGTTTTTTTAATTTCCAGATCGCGCTCGGAAAACTCTTTTTCTATCTTCTTTTCAGCCTTCATCGCAGGCGCCGATTCGCGCAAGACACGCTCGGTATCTACCACGCCGACTTTAAAATCGCCGGCAACCGATGTTCCCGCTGCCAACAACATCGCGCACAGCGCTAATTTAATCATTTTCATCGCAAACTCCTTACAGACCCGCTATTGACAGGTGCTTTAGCCTGAAACTCCCGTTAAAACATCGAACCCAAGGTAAATTGGAATTTTTGCAACCTGTCTACCGCTTGTTTATTCAGCGGCACACCGTAACTAAACTTCAGCGGGCCCATCGGTGATAACCAGGTCACTGCGGCACCGGTAGAAGCGCGCAAACCGGCACTGCCAGGCAAATCGCCAGGACCATAAACACCACCGGCATCGAGGAAGGCGCTCATGCGCACCGATTTATCCTTAATGCCTGGAATCGGCGTCATCAACTCCATGCTACCGACCACGCGCCGCGTTCCGCCCAGTGTCAAATTGCTCGCATCACGCGGCCCTAGCGAGTTAGCCTCATAGCCGCGCACGGAACCTGTGCCGCCCGCATAGAAGTTCTTGAAGAACGGCATCTGCTTGCCACCGTAACCACCGCCCACCCCTGCCATTCCGTTGGTCATCAATGTCCAGTTTGAGGACAGAGGATAGAACCACTGATGTTCGTAGTTTAGCTTGTAATAACGCATATCCATGACCGGCAAGGCCACTTCCATATAGGCACGCTGCACCGTACCCTGGGTAGTGTAAATCGCACTGTCGCGGGTATCACGCCCCCAACCTAGCGTGCCCAGCACGGTGGTATTCGTACCGCCGAAGGTGTTCACATAACTCACATAACGCACTGGACTACGCGCAGTCAGGCCGATGGCGGTTTTTTCTACCGACAACCCCATGCTGATGCTTTGATCTTCCTTGATAGGAATACCGAAACGCACCCCCCCCCCTAGGGTAGATGAGGTGTACTGGCTGATCGAAATACTGGTGGCGTTGACGTTGCGCTTGTAGATATCAAAACCGCGACTCATCCCCTCATCCGTGTAATAGGGATTGGTATAAGACACAGAAATATTCTGGTTGATCTTGCTGGTATTTAGCTGTGTGGACAAATGATTGCCGCTGCCAAACAGATTAGCCTGCGTCACACCACCCGAAAAAACCAAGCCCTCACCGTTGTTGATACCCGCACCTATGGTAAAGCTGCCGGTGGATTTTTCCTTAACCGATACATTGACATCCATCTGATCAGCGGTGCCCTGAACTTGCGGCGTTTCTACGTTGACTTCAGCAAAATAATTCAAACGGTCGGCGCGTTGCTTGGACTTTTTAATTTTCTCCACGTCAAACCAAGCGCCCTCAACCTGGCGGAATTCACGGCGTATCACTTCATCCCGCGTCTTGCTATTGCCCGCGATATTAATCCGGCGAATATAGACACGCTGTCCCGGATCAATCACAAAATTGAACGCCACTTCATGTTTGTCTTTATTCAATTCAGGTATCGCATTGATATTGGCGAAGGCATAGCCGTCTGCAGCCAGACGCTCGCCGACCACTTTACTTGTTTCAGACAATGCCTTGCGCGAATAACTATCCCCGGCTTTCACCTTGATCAGACTTTCAATTTCTTCCTTGGCAACCAGCGTATTCCCTGAAACTGAAATTTTTGAAACCGTGTACTTATCACCCTCGTTGATATTGATGGTGATGTAAATATCCTTTTTGTCCGGCGTAATGGAAATCTGCGTGGAATTGATAGCAAATTCCAGATATCCGCCATCCATATAGAACGAGCGCATCGCCTCCATATCCGCCGACAGTTTTTGCTTGGAATACTGATCATTCTTACTGATCCAGCTCATCCAGTCAGGCGTGCTGAGCTTCATCAGATCGAGCAGATCGTCTTCGGCAAAGGCTTTATTGCCGACGATATTGATCTGCCTGATCTTGGAAACCTCTCCCTCGACCACATCGAACACTACCCCCACCCGATTGCGTTCCAGCTCCGTTACTTTACTGACCACTGAGACGCCATATTTACCGCGCGCCACATATTGGCGCTTTAATTCCTGCGTTGCCTTTTCCAGTGCGCCCTTATCGAAGATGCGTGCCTCAGCTAAGCCGGCATACTTCATATTGTCTTTAAGCTGATCCTTGGGAAAATCCTTGACGCCATTGACCTGTATGCTGGCAATCGAAGGGCGCTCCTTGACCAGCACGATCAGTACCCCCTGCTCCACTTCCAGACGTACATCCTTAAAGAAACCCGTGCCGTACAGGGCGCGAATCGCAACGGCGGCCTGCTCGTCATTCATGGTTTCACCCACTTTGACCGGCAAATAGCTGAACACCGTACCCGCCTCCGTACGCTGTATGCCTTCGACACGGATGTCGGTGATGGTGAACGGGCTGATCGCCCAGGCGGGCGCCATAAATAACAGCGAAATGATACCTGCAAGTTTTGTTTTGTTCATTTAGTACTAACCTGAAATAAGGCGATTAATATCGTTGTAGACGGCGAAAACCATCAACGTACCCAGCAGTGCAATGCCAATCTTCTGTCCGATTTCCCACGCCTGCTCCGAAACCGGACTACCTTTGACCAATTCGGCGACATAATACAGCAAGTGACCGCCATCTAATAAGGGAACCGGCAGCAAATTCAACACACCCAGACTGATGCTGATTAAAGCGAGAAAGCCCAGATAAGCTGCCCACCCCATATGAGCCGACTGCCCGGCGTAATCGGCAATGGTAATCGGGCCGCTGATATTCTTCATCGACACCTCGCCCAACACCATTTTTCCGAGCATTTTCAAACTGATAACCGAAGTATCCCAGGTCTTTGCCAATGAATGGACAAAGGCATCACCCGGGAAGTAACTGACCTCAACCATCATCGCATCAAATATCGCCTTATCCACTTTGGGGGCTGCGCCGATTTTACCGACTGACTTGCCTGACTCACTTACGGCCTGCGGCGTCAGCGTCAGACTCAACACCCGATCACCACGTTGAACATCGACAGCAACAAGCTGTTCCGGATGGCTGCGCACGAACTCTACCAGCGCTCCCCAACTGGGCACAGGCAAACCATCGACACGCAACACACGATCTCCCTCATGCAAGCCGGCCAACTGAGCTACACCACCCTCGGTTAATTTGCCTATCACCGGCAGGATGAGGGGTTGATACAGATGCAAGCCCAGCTTATCCAGAAAGGCTCCATCAAGGTCACTCGCTGCCAAACTGCCCAGATTGAGCGAATGATACACCGTGGTACCCTGAGCGCTTAATGCTTCGATTTTGATTTCACCTTGTTTTAAAGCAAGGGTAAGTAATGTCCAGTGCAACTCCTGCCAGCTCGGAATGGCGGCGCCCTCTATGCTGACTATGGTCTCACCCTCATGCAATTGCGCCATGGCGGCGGGCGTACCGGCCGGCACGTCACCTAAGACCGGCTTTAAACCCGGCAGGCCGTGCATAAACAACAACCAATACAACACGATCGCCAGCAGAAAATTGGCGAGGGGGCCGGCTGCCACAATCGCCATGCGCTGCAAGACTGGTTTACGATTGAAAGCCTGATTAAGCTCTTCAGGACGCACTTCACCTTCGCGCTCATCGAGCATCTTGACATAGCCACCCAGCGGAATGGCGGATATCACCCATTCTGTATCCGAACCGCCGAATTTCTTCTGATAAATGACACGCCCGAATCCCAGCGAGAAGCGCAACACTTTTACACCGCAGCGACGCGCCACCCAATAATGTCCATATTCGTGAAATACCACCAGCAATGCGATGGCAGCAACGAAGGAAATTAGTGTAATCAATTGATTAGTCTCACTATTTCAGAATTCGCCGCAGCTCTGGCCTGCGCATCGGCTGCCAGCACATCGTCCAGACCCGTGACAGGACAAACAGGAAGGGCATCGAGCACTGCCGCGATCACGCGGGGTATCGCTAAAAAGGAGATGCGTTTATCGAGAAAGGCTGCGACCGCGATTTCATTGGCCGCATTCAATATTGCCGGGGCAGTGCCTGCGGTTCGCAGCGCCTGATAAGCTAAACCGAGACAAGGGAAACGCTCAAAATCTGGCTCCACAAAACTCAAATTGGCGACCTTGAACAAATCCAGCGCGGCGACACCCGAATCTATGCGTTCGGGATAAGCCAGACCGTATGCGATCGGTGTGCGCATATCCGGATTGCCCAGCTGCGCGATCACCGAACCGTCCACATATTCGACCAGAGAATGAATCACGCTCTGTGGATGGATCACCACCTGAATCTCATCGGCACTAGCATTGAACAACCAATGCGCCTCGATCACTTCTAAGCCCTTGTTCATCATACTGGCGGAATCGACCGAGATCTTGCGCCCCATCACCCAATTAGGATGAGCGCACGCCTGTTCAGGTGTGACACTTTCAAGATCCGCAAGACGGGTGTTGCGGAACGGACCGCCTGAGGCGGTGAGCAGAATCCGCCGCACCCCCGCTCCGCTCATATTGCCGTCATAGCCGCGCGGCAACGCCTGAAAAATCGCATTGTGCTCACTGTCGATCGGCAGCAGGGCTGAACCGCTGATGCGTATCGCGTCCATGAACACATTGCCCGCCATGACCAGCGTTTCCTTGTTCGCCAGCAAGATTTTTTTCCCGGCACGGGCGGCCGCCAGCGTGGGCCTCAAACCGGCAGCACCGACGATAGAAGCCATCACCGCATCTACTTCAGACAACACGCTGACCTGCTCCAACGCATCTACACCGCACAACACTTCTGTCTTTAATCCTGCCTCGCGCAACAAGGCGCGCAGTTGCATGACTGCAGCTTCATCGAGCAAAACCGCGTAATCGGGATTAAATTGACGGCATTGCTGGAATAATAAATCCACCTGACGGTTTGCCGTCAGCGCGACAATCCGGTATTTATCGGGATGGCGTGCCACCACATCCAGCGTGCTGGTGCCTATACTTCCGGTAGAACCTAATACGGTAATATTCTGCATGATCCGTGTGACGTATCCTAAGTAAGTTGCTGCATCAAGATTACGAGAGCGGCAAGCGGCAATGTAGGGGTCAGCGCATCGATTCTATCCAGCAATCCGCCGTGACCTGGCAACAGCGCGCCGCTATCTTTGACACCTGCCTGTCGTTTGATGGCGGACTCAAATAAATCACCAATCACCGCCAGTCCCACCCACCACCAGGCTGCCATCAACAAAACAGGCAGGATGGCCAGATTACCGGAATACGGACTGATGCTCCATACCAACATGATATAGACGGAAACGCCCAGCATGCCGCCGGCCACCCCCTCCCAGGTCTTTCCAGGGCTGATACTGGGTGCTAACTTATTCTTCCCGAACCGGCGTCCGGCAAAATAGGCACCGATATCGGCGACCCACACCAGACCCATCAGAAAAAGTAACAGCAGCGGACCTGTTCCTGACACACTCATTTCCTGGGATTCACGACCATGCAAGTCCAGCATGGCCAGACCGGTGGGAATCAAAATCGCCCAGCCCGCTAGACCCATGAGCAGCGTATTCTCGACTTTCCACCCTGCGATCATCCAAGTAGGCACAATAATCAGCCAGAAAAATGCGGCCACGGTATAGACTAGCAAATGAGGAACAAGCTGTTCGGCGTCAGAATAATTACCATCGAACCAAAGCACCGCCAGCATCATTGCCAGCGTCAGACCGCCATATAGATATGCCATATTGACACTCATCCTGGACAGTTTTGCCCACTCCAGCATCCCCTGCATGACCATGACGAGCACTAGTCCGGCCCACCACAGATCCGGCAGAACAAACATGAATATCAGCAAAAGCAACAGCAAGGTAACCGCAGTTATCACTCGTGATTTAAGCACGCTACACTCCTCTTTAATTTTTCACTTGCCCGCTCATCAACTGTTCGCTGGTGCGGCCAAAACGGCGTTCACGATGCTTGTAGGATGCAATTGCCTTTTCAAATTCCTGACGGTCGAAGGCCGGCCACAGCGTATCGGTAAAATACAGTTCGGTATAGGCCAATTGCCAGAGCATGAAGTTGCTGATGCGTTTCTCCCCGCCGGTACGGATAAATAAATCCGGCTCAGGGGCATCGCTCATCGACAGGTAGGGGTGCAGATCCTCTTCGCTAAAGGTGCTCGCCAACTCAGGGTGATCCTGCAACAGGGTATGCACCGCATGCATGACATCCCAGCGTCCGCCGTAGTTGGCAGCAATGGTCAACGTCAGACCTGTATTAGCAGCGGTCAGTTTCTCAGCCTCCAGCATGGTTCGACAGAGCTTATCGTCAAAACGGCTGCGGTCGCCGATGATTTTCAAGCGGATATTGTTTTTGTGCAGACTGGCGACTTCGCGTTCCAGCATCTTCAGGAACAGCGACATCAAAAAGGACACTTCATCGATGGGACGGCGCCAGTTTTCGCTGCTGAAGGCAAATACCGTCAGGTAGTCCACGCCCAGATCGCGACAAGCCCGAACGGCATCGCGCAAAGACTCCACGCCGCGCTGATGCCCCATGATGCGGGGCATAAAACGCTGCTTGGCCCAGCGTCCGTTGCCATCCATGATGATGGCAATATGACGCGGAACGGTGGATATTTCAGGGATAGAACGCGTGGAACTTGGCTGTTTAGTCATATAGGATCGAGGATAGAGGATTTAGAGTACACGAATCGGCCGCTTAATTCCGAATCCTGCATCCTGCATCCTGGTTACACGGCCATTAAATCAACTTCTTTTGCGGCCAGCGCCTGATCGATTTCAAGGACAAAGCGATCCGTCAGCTTTTGTGTCTCATCCTGCATGCGGCGCTCGTCGTCTTCGGAAATCTCCTTTTTCTTGAGCAATTCCTTCAGCGCGTGATTCGCATCGCGGCGGATGTTGCGCACGGCGATTTTCGCATCTTCACCTTCCGCCTTGACCACCTTGATCAGATCTCGACGGCGCTCTTCGGTGAGCATAGGCATAGGTACACGGATCAATTCGCCATTGGTCGAAGGATTGAGCCCCAGATCCGCGTCGCGAATTGCGCGCTCGACCTTGCCTATCATGTTCTTTTCCCAGGGTTGCACACCGATGGTGCGGGAATCGACCAAAGTTACGTTAGCAACCTGGGTCACCAGCGTAGGACTGCCGTAATAATCCACCATCACATGATCGAGCAGACCGGTATGCGCACGGCCGGTGCGTACTTTACCCAAGTCAGCTTTCAAAGAATCCAGCGACTTGCGCATTTTTACTTCAGCATTTTTTCTGATTTCAGCTAGCATGTTTATCTCCTATTTTCTCAGGACGGTTCAACCTGTCCGTCACACTCGGGTTTAATATCACGCAACCCAAAAATATTTTATTAATCAATAAGTTATAAACCGGCATCGCGCCGGTTTAACAAAGCTTATTCTACACGAACCAGGGTTCCTTCGCCTTCGCCAAACACCACGCGTTTCAACGCGCCCGGTTTGAAGATACTGAAGACGATGATAGGCAATTTCTGATCGCGGCACAAAGTCAGCGCCGTCGCATCCATCACCTGTAAATTCTTGCTGATAGCCTCATCGAAACTCAGAGACTGATAGCGTATGGCATGCGGATCCTTTTTAGGATCAGCCGTATAAATACCATCAACCTTGGTGGCCTTGATCACCACCTCGGCGCTCATTTCCACGCCGCGCAATGCAGCAGCGGTATCCGTAGTAAAGAACGGACTACCGATACCCGCCGCAAAAATCACGACCTTCCCTTCTTCCAGATAGCGCAGCGCCTTACCGCGTATAAACGGTTCGGCGACTTGCTCCAGATTTAAGGCTGACTGTACACGGCAATCCAAACCCGCACGACTCATCGCGTCCTGCAAAGCCATCGAATTCATCACCGTCGCCAGCATACCCATGTAATCTGCGGTGGCTCTATCCATCCCCGCTGCGGCAGGCGCCACACCACGGAAGATATTGCCGCCGCCGATCACCATCGCCACTTGCACACCCATCGCCACGACTTCCGCAATCTCAGCTACGATGCGCTCAATCACTACGCGATTAATGCCGTAGCTATCATCCCCCATCAGGGCTTCGCCCGACAGTTTAAGCAGAATACGTTTGTAAACAGGTGTGTTCATGATGATTATCCTTGCGCCGCAGCGATAGTCGCAGCTACTTCTGCCGCGTAATCTTCAACCTTCTTCTCAATGCCTTCACCAACCACAAACATCTGGAAAGCAGCAACAGAAGCGCCACGTGCCTTCAACAACTGCTCGATGGTTTGTTTGCCGTCTTCAGCTTTCACAAAAACCTGACCCAACAGTGTCACTTCTTTAAGGAACTTTTGCACCGTACCTTCAGCAATTTTTTCCAGCATTGCATCAGGCTTACCAGCTTCGCGCGCTTTTTCGATCGCGATGCGGCGTTCAGTTTCGATATCAGCAGGATTCACGCCTGAGCTATCTACAGATTTTGGCTTGGAAGCTGCGATGTGCATACAGATATCGCGACCCAGAGACTCTTCAGCACCGGTGAAATTCAGCAATACGCCGATTTTGCTGCCGTGCAAGTAACTAGCCAGTGTGCCGGTCGCTGTTTCGTAACGCTCAAAACGGCGTACAGAAACATTCTCACCCAGCTTCATCACCAGCGCTTTACGAGTTTCTTCAACACTCAACTCACCACCGGCAATCACCAGCTCAGACAATGCGGCGATATCTGCAGGATTGCTTTGCGTAACAGTCTGGGCAACCGCCTTAGCGAACGCGATAAAATCGTCATTCTTAGCTACAAAGTCAGTTTCGCAATTTACTTCAACCACGGCGCCAGTCTTAGCGTCAGCCGCGATAAACGCGCTAACAACGCCTTCAGCGGTCACACGGGAAGAAGCCTTACTGGCTTTAGCACCGCTCTTGATACGCATTTGTTCTTCAGCAACCTTAAAATCGCCATTCGCTTCGACCAAAGCCTTTTTACATTCCATCATGCCAAGACCGGTTGCTTCACGCAATTCCTTGACCATACTTGCGGTAATTTCTGCCATGTTCTGCTCCTAAATTCTGATAAAAACTTACAAAAAAAGGGGCTTGCGCCCCTTTCTGCGCCTAAATTTAAATTAAGCTACTTGCTCTGCCGGCTCTTCAGCAACTTGCTGAACCAGTTCATTCAATGCCTGTGCGCGACCTTCCAGAATCGCGTCAGCGATACCGCGAGCATACAAACGAATAGCTTGTGTAGAGTCATCGTTACCAGGAATCACGAAATCAACGCCCAGTGGTGAGTTATTGGTATCGACGATACCGATAACAGGGATACCCAGCTTCTTCGCTTCAACAACAGCACCCTTTTGGTAGCCGACGTCGATCACGAACAATACATCAGGAAGACCTTGCATATCCTTGATACCACCCAGACTGCGGTTCAACTGTTCCAGTTCGCGAGACAAGACCAGCGCTTCTTTCTTGGACAGGCCTTCTGCACCACCGTCAGCCATGATAGCTTCCAGTTCGCGCAGACGCTTGATCGACAATTGAACGGTTTTGTAGTTTGTCAACATACCGCCCAACCAGCGGTGATTAACGAATGGGGAATTTGCACGAACAGCTTCTTCTTGCAAAATTTCACGAGCCTGACGCTTAGTCGCAACGAACAGGACAGTACCCTTTTTCGCGGACAATTTGCGCACATAGCTTTCTGCTTCTGCAAACAGCGCTACGGACTTTTCCAGGTTGATGATGTGAATACGATTGCGATGACCGAAGATGAACGGAGCCATCTTTGGGTTCCAGAAACGGGTTTGGTGACCAAAGTGAACACCAGCATCCAGCATTTGACGCATTGTTACAGCCATGTTTATTCCTATCGTAAGGGTTATAACTACCATTCGCCAGCCTGACTCTTACGAGCACCCCAACTTGCGCGAATGGGAAATTTGCACCGGCCAATTCCGACACAACCGGCATTCTAACACTATTCGACCTCCCCCTCAACCGATAAAAAGTTTTATCCCGCCATAGCAGCTTAATTTCAACATTCTTCCCTGCCATCTATTCATTGCAACACAATGATTAGTGCGTTGGCGCACCGATCATTATGGATAGAGAGGCAATAATCCATCTCAACCTCGATGCAATATTTTTTGTTACTCCTTGAATTGCGTTGCGGTTAGACGGAGCAGGCGCATCGCACCTGCTCTGTCGCCCTAGCCGATGCCAACAGGCACTTGAAGAGTAACCATCACCTAATCGACGCCCCGGGATTTTCAGGTAATTCGATACGCTTAATGACACCGCCTTCCGACAGCAGCACATGGTGCCGGTTGACTTCGTTGAGCGTAACGCCAGGCGCTACCTCCCTATGAGTTCTGATCGCCTGCGCAGGTTTTCCATCCATCGCCAGTATCGCAACACTCTCATCCGGATCACTCGCAAATATCACCCCGATTAATTGATAATTGCTGGCGACGGGCGTGCTCAGTCGGCCGCCAAACAATCCCGCAGCATCCTCAAGTTTTGAGGCGTCCCCAATACTTAGTGCAGGGACTACGACATCGCGTACTTTTGGCTTGAACAGTTGCATCGCCCAATACGCAAGCGATGCGCACAAGGCGATAAACAGTACATAACTGGTCATCATGGGCAGATGTTTCATGGTATTCCTCTTGTCAGCACTCAGGATGTCCGTTAGTGAACCAACTGGTTGATCTCGATGATAGGCATCAGCACAGCCAGTACAATCAACAGCACCACCACACCCATCAAGAGTATCAGTGCCGGCTCCAGCAATCCGGCGATGGTCAAGGCGCGTCGCTCCAAATCCTGCTCCAGCGAGTTGGCGGCGCGCTCCAGCATGGCAGGCAACTCACCGGTCGCCTCCCCCGCTCGGATCATGTGTATCAAGAGCGGCGGAAAATACTTTCGTGCCGACAGCGCGCGTGCCAGACTGATGCCCTCACGCACATTGTTCGCGGCTTCTTCGACCTGTAAGCGCATGGCGACATTGGTCAGCGTCTCGCGACTGGTTTCCAGGGCACGTAATATCGGCACACCGGAACCTGTGGTAATCGCCAGCGTGCTGGCAAAGCGCGTGGTGTTGAGGCTGCGCTCGAATCGGCCATACAAGGGGGCGCTGAGCAGCCAGGTATGCCAGCGCAACTTGATCTCAGGATTTCTCAGTGCGCGATGCCAGGCGAAGCCTAACGCTGCGATTCCCATCACCACATATAAGCCGTAATGACGTACAAAAACAGACACCCCCAACATCACCGTGGTCAGGAACGGCAACTTTTGTTTGGTATTTTCAAAGACCGAGACGATTTGCGGCACCACATAGGTCAGCAAAAAAATCACGATCGCAAAAGCCACCACCGTGACAATCGCAGGATAAGTGAACGCGAGTTTGATCTTTTGCGCCAGCACATTGCGCCGCTCGATAAAATCGGAGAGCCGAGACAGCACGTGCGCCAATTTGCCGATTTGCTCACCGGAAGCCACCAGTGCGCGATAAATATCGGCGAAATCGCGCGGATAGCGTGCCAGCGCATCGGATAGCGAAGCGCCCGCCATCACCTCAGAACGAATAGCCGCAATCAAGTCGCGCACATACGTTCGTTCAGCCTGTTCCATCAACGCGGAAAATGCTTCCTCCAGCGGCAAACTCGCTTCCAGCAGACTCGCTAACTGGCGTGTAAACAGCGCCAGCTCGATGGTAGAGAGGTGATCGCCGAAGTGGCGTCGTTTGCCCGGCCCCGCTGCGTCGAACCCGGTCGCGACCGCCTCGACCGTAATCGCAACCTGACCCTGCGCTCGTAGATCCGCACGAGCGGCCCGCGCGCTACTGGCGTTAACAACCCCTGTGCTGATGGCGCCTTGCGCATCGACCGATTCATAACTGAAGGCGGGCATGGTGCTTAACTCGCTTCCTTGGTGACGCGCAACAATTCTGCCTGTGTCGTCGTGCCATCTGCCAGCCAGCGCCTGCCATCCTCGTGCATGTTGCGCATGCCATCCAGCTGCGCCGTGGCGTGAATATCTGCTTCCGAGGCATGGTTATGAATTTGCGCACGGATTTGATCGGTGGTCAGCAATAATTCATACACGCCGACACGCCCCTGGAAACCTGTGTGTCCGCACAGCTCACAGCCAACTGCCTGCCAGAATTCGCCCTCTTGCCGTTTGCAGTGTTCACATAATTTGCGCACCAGACGCTGTGCGAGTATGCCGAGCAGTGACGACGACAGTAAAAAAGGCTCGATGCCCATGTCGAGCAAACGCGTAACTGCCGCCGCCGCATCATTGGTGTGCAAAGTCGCCAGCACCAAATGACCAGTCAAGGATGCCTGCACCGCGATCTGCGCCGTTTCCGGATCGCGAATTTCACCGATCATGATGATGTCCGGATCCTGCCGCAAAATGGCCCGCAGCGCCTTGGCAAACGTCATATCGATACGATGGTTGACCTGAGTCTGGCTGATGCCGTTGAGCTGGTACTCGATCGGGTCTTCGACCGTCATGATATTGGTACTGATCTGATTCAGCCGTGATAACGCGGCGTACAGCGTGGTGGTCTTGCCCGAACCGGTAGGCCCCGTGACCAGTACGATGCCGTAAGGTTGTGCGATCAATTTATCGAATTGCGTCAGCACTTCACCGCTCATACCCAGATTTCCCAAGTCGAGCTGACCGGCATTTTTGTCGAGCAATCGCATCACCACCCGTTCGCCAAATTCGGTCGGCAGAGTGGATACCCGAACATCGACCTTCTTGCCGCCGACGTTGAGACTGATGCGACCATCCTGCGGCAGGCGTTTCTCGGCGATATCGAGTTGTGCCATAATCTTGATGCGCGAAATCAACGAGGCGTGGATCGCCTTATTCGGCCGCACTACATCGCGCAGACTGCCGTCGATGCGAAAACGCACCTCGGAAATTAGCTCGAACGGTTCGATATGAATATCCGATGCTCCTTCCCTTAATGCCTGTGTCAATAGTGCATTGATCATACGGATCACCGGCGCGTTGTCGGCCGAGTCCAGCAAGTCTTCAACGGCGGGCATGTCCAGCAGCAACTTGGTCAGATCAAGATCCGATTCATACTCATCGTTAACTTTTGATGCGTCGCCGCCCGAGTCGGCATACGCTTTCACGATTGCAGCGTCGAGCTCATCGCCGGGCATGGATTTAATCCTGACACGCCCGTAACAACGGCTCACTTCCGCGATCGCAGTGGGGTTGGTTGCATCCGACACCCAGACTTCGACAGGGCCACCCTCAGTTTTCTGCGCCAGCAAGGAAAAGTCGCGGGAAAACGCATAAGGCAGAAGTCGTGTATCGATCACCGGATTAGCCATGTGGACTCCGCATGCCGCTATTGAGGAGCCGAAGCAGGCGGCAAAATCGGAGCGGCGTCAGGTAAAGTTTTGTTGTACAAAATCCCCCCGATCAGCTTGCCATCTTTTAACTCCGGCATCTGTGGCGCGTCCATGTTGGGCAATACGATGGTGCGCTCGGGCTTAGCGTTTATTTCGACATTGCGAATAAAATCATAGCGATCTCCCGTCAAATTCACGCTCTGTTCATTGTTGCGTATGATGGTCGGCCGCAAAAACACCATCAGATTGGTTTTAACGTGGCTGCGCGTCTTGTACTGGAACAAACCGCCGATGATAGGGATGGCACTCAAACCCGGCACTTTTTCAACGCTGTCCTGCACGTTGTCGTCGATCAAGCCGCCCAGCACAATAATCTGCCCGTCATCCACCAGCACATTCGTTTCCAGCGAACGCTTGGTGGTGGCAAGTCCCGCCCCGTTGGTCGCCACCGTATTATCGATCGCCGAAGTTTCCTGATAAATCGCCATTTTGACCGTATCCCCTTGAGAAATCTGCGGTTTCACCCGCAACGTCAAACCGATATCCTTGCGCTCGACCGTCTGGAAGGGATTCGCGGCAGCCGAGGCCGCCGTCGTGTAGGAGCCGGTAATGAATGGCACATTTTGACCGACGATAATCTTAGCTTCATCGTTGTCGAGCGTGATCAGATTGGGCATAGACAGAATATTTGCGTGACTATCTATCTCCAGCGCATGAACCATGGCACTCAATCCGGAGTTATTAAGAATCGCGAGCGTCAGTCCGTTACCCGGCGTCAAAGGTACCGCCTTGGCCACGTTGGCTGCGGCCTGGTTGATCAGGTTATTGCCCCCGACACCAAATCCGGTCAGTGCGCCGATCCGATAACCGTTAGCATTTTTTCCCGACAGAGCTGCCCATTGCGCACCTAATTCGGCCGCTTTGTTTGCGGACACTTCGACGATCATCGTCTCGATATAAACCTGAGCGCGGCGCGCATCCAGCTGGTCGATGATGGTGCGCAAATCGCGGTAGACCGACTCGCTGGCGGTGATAATCAGGGTGTTGGTCGACGGGTCGGCCTGAATAAATCCGGCGGCACCGCCAGGAAGCGCTCCCTGCACAGGGGATGAAGCTGATGATGTACTAGACGATGAAGTGGCTGAAGGGGAAACAGACGGTGATGCCGAATTGATCGCGGCAGTATCCGAGGTCACCACCGCGCGCAAGATTTGCGCGAGTTTGAGAGCTTCCGCATTCCTTAGATAGACCACATGAACATTACCGGGCTGCGCGGTCGGCTGGTCGAATTTTGCAATCAGCGTTTTCGCCAGATTAGCGCGCGCCTCGGACGGGGCTCTCACCACCACCGAATTGGTGCGCGGATAAGCAAACAGCGTGACGCGCCCGGCATCAGATCCGGCAGCGGCACCCGGCTCCAGCACCCGATTGACAATCGTAGCGATATCGCTGGCGACAGCATGAAGGATGGGCACCACATCGGGATCATTGTTCATCGGACCGTCCAGCGCCGCAATGATTTTTCCAAGACGCAGCAGGTTGTCGGCGTAATCGGTGATGATCAGCGTATTGTTGCCCGGGTCTGCGTTGATGGTGTTGTTGGGTGTAATCAGCGGTCGTAACACGGCGAGCAGATTATTTGCCGATTCAAAATTCAGATGAAAAATTTGCGTCGCGATCTGCTCACCGCGCACTGCACCTGACTGAAGCGGAATCGACAGCAACTTGGCATCGGCTTCCGGCACCACTTTGGTATAGCCCGGGCCTGCCACCAGCGCATAACCTTGCAAGCGCAGCACCGAGGCTAATAATGCAAAGGCCTGTGTTTTTCTGAGTGGCTTATCGTATGACAGGTTGATCTTGCCCTTAACACGCGGATCAATGATGAACATGGTATGGGTGTAATCGCTGAACGCCGCAATCACGGATTCGATGTCGGCATCGACAAAATCAAGCGTGACCATATCCGGGTCTTTGGCCTTATTGGCACTATCCACTGTAGAGCCCTTCGTGTCTGGGATTAAAGTAGCACTCTGTGCAGTTGGCAGTATTGCGAACAACAACGCGATCATGACACAAAATCGCCAATTGATTGATTTTATTGAATTTTTATTCATGCCATTCATTTTTAGGTTGCTGCAGTGTAAATATTGCATTGACCGTATCCGCTTGAGGCAGCGCAACGATATTGGCGTCGACTACGGAAACTCGCGCGCTTTTTTGCCACTCATCCAGCCAGTTGAGCGTGCTGCCAAATGAAACAGCGGCAAGTTGCACCTTGGCATAGTCACCGGTCAGCATCACGCTTTGCGCCTTCAAGCCGTTGCGCGCCAAGTCTGCTTCTATCGATTCTTTCGACATTGCAATCAGCGTTGCAGCGGGTTTAGCTGCAAGTTCCGCCGTTTCCTTAGCTAATAACTGCATCTGCGCGACTTGCCCGCGCAACACGGGAAGATCCTGGCTCAGCTGTTCGCGCCCGGTCAGCGCTGGCTCAATGAACAACAGATAAACCAAACCTGATATTCCGGCGAAAGCCGCCACCGCTAACGCCCTGATTTCGCGCACATTGCGCTCTGCCAGAAATTCAGCAATCGACACTCTGGATTGAGCCAATAAACCCGTCAGGTTCATTTCGCCCCCCTGATCTGCCAGACGACTTCACCTGTTTGTTCAGCTGATCGCTTCCTACCACCCGTGACTAGCGACAGCCCGCGTTTAGCCAAAGCAGCTTTCATCTGTTGAGCAGAAACCTCGCTGCTTTGCCCTTCAGCATGACTCAGGACAGACTTGATTCGCACTAACAGGCTGCGATCACGATAGTCGAGCGCGGCAATGGGCAGCTTGCCGGGGGTGATGTCGGCCCATGCCTCACCAAAGGCGGCGGTAATCGCCGTAAAATCATCCGCTGCGGCCAGCCCTGAATGCCGTTTGGCGGACGCGTTCTTCTGCTGCATTTGCATAAGCGGATCCAGGATCACCGACTCTTTCGGATAGGCCGACTTGTAGATCTGCACCATGAGCATCCTCAAGCTATCGCCCTCGCCCTGCATACGCCACCATTCGATGTTCAGTGCAGCGGCATTGAAAAGCACCAGCGCAACTGCCAGTACCAGTGGCCAGCGCCACGGACGCCAGTTCAACCGGGCAGCAGCGCCCGTGCCCAGTCCCGCCATCAAATCCAGTGTCGTCACACGGGCTGCGGCAACCCAGTGCGACCAGTTGTCGGCCAGTACGCTGATACGTTTATTCAGATTGGCTGCTTCCTGATAGGTACTCAGCAATGAGGGTGGCACATACAGCGTGACCGGTACGCTGGGCACCACGGCACACAAAGCCCGAATCGCTTCACGGGCGGCAGAAGCATTTTGCTCAGCGCCTTCTTCTAACAGGTCAGGCCCGATCACCAAACCGATGCCGTCCTGCTCAGACAAACGCAAGGTCAGTTCGATATCGCTATTTCGCACGTTGATGGCAGCGGTCGCACTGCCGGATTGGTAAGGCAGACACAATTGCACCGGAAGCACCGCGATCTGAAGAGCACCGAGTGCGCTGAAGGTCTGTTCCAGCAGTTCCAGCCAGGCGCGCTGCATGACTGCCAGCGTGCGCAATCCATCGGATAAGCCGCCCGCCACGATGATGCATTCTGCCGGATCGCACAGCAACTGTTCTTCCACCAGATTAGGCAAAGCGGCCTTCAGTCTGGCAGCCGATAACGGCGGCACTTTGACTCGCAACAAGGTGATGTTACTGCCATCCACCAACAGCGCCACACGCGGTGTCCTAGTTATGATTTCCGACAGAACCGACAATACCTCTACGCCCTCACGTTCGATCTTGCCACCATCCGACACCAGAGCGAACGGACACGCGCAGGCCTGCAATAGCGGCGCGCTATCGGCAATGGCTAGTGGAGGCAAGCGAATATAGAGTGAACTCACGGAATCTCGTTAATTTTAGATTGAACATCTGGGCGGAATTTACACGATGAAATAGGCCACTCTCCGTGCGTTGCCGAACATATGAACAATCCGGGTTGAAGGTATAAGTTCATGGCGTGAGGATGGACTCACCGCCCCCCTCTTGGACGATAGTTCTCTTTTGAAAGTTATTCACCATGCAAAACACTCTCAGCACGTCTACTCATCATTCGCCTAGCGCTACTACCGCGCGCGGGTTTACCCTGATCGAAATCATGGTGGTGGTGGTCATCATGGGAATTATGGCCGCGCTGATCGTCCCCAAGGTGATGGGACGCAGCGACGATGCGCGCGTGATCGCCGCACGCCAGGACGTCGCCACCCTGATGCAGGCGCTCAAACTGTATAAGCTAGACAATCAGATATATCCGACCACGGAACAGAGCTTGCAGGCATTGATTGCTAAACCAACTTCCGGTCCCGCCGCTGACGGATGGAAAACCGGCGGTTATCTCGACAAACTGCCGAAAGATCCCTGGGGCAATCCCTATCAGTTTTTATCCCCCGGAATTAAAGGTGATATCGACGTATTTTCACTGGGCGCAGATCGACTGCTAGGAGGAGTCGGCATCAAAGCCGATATCGGATCGTGGGATATTTAGTTCCGCACACTACACACGCACCCCTGAACGCAAAATGTCGGCGACCTCCGCACGGATTCACGCTGCTGGAGTTGCTGGTGGTCATGGCGATCATCGGTATCTCGCTCGGTACGGTCTCGTTCAATGCGATGCAAAGCGCACACCAAATTCTGCAAAACGACGCGCAGCGAATCGCGCTGCTGATGCAACTGGCCCGCGATGAGGCCATAGTACGCGACCGCCCTGTCGCATTCGAAGCGGAAGCGGATCGTTACCGTTTTCTGGTGCGAGAAAATCGAGCTTGGCAAGTCCTCCTGCATGATGACTTATTGCGCGAACGTGAATTCAAACACTCGCCGATCGCGTTCTCGATGATTCCACCATTAACCACACAGACGCTTCCTCTGCGCGTCATCTTTGGCCGCGAACCGGTCGACAAGCCCTTTGTGCTTACGCTGACCGCAGGTAGTGAACAAGTCGCCATCCGCGCCGATGGCATCGGCCACTTTGTGGTGGAATGAATCCATGCGCCAGAATCAGCTCTCCTCCAGTTATCACAGCGCAGGTTTCACCTTACTCGAAGTCATGGTGGCCTTGGTCATCGTCGGCACGGCTCTGGGCGCCAGCATGCGGGCGATCGGCAGTTTGACGCAAAACAGCGGCGACTTGCGCGCGGCTATGATGGCGACCTGGTCGGCAGAAAACCGGCTATCGCAAATCCGTCTGGCGCAGGAATGGCCCGAGTTGGGGCAGCGCAGTTTCGATTGTTCGCAAGGCGAATTACAGCTAATGTGCGATGAAAAAGTCATCGCCACGCCTAACCCCTCCTTCCGCCGCGTTGAAATCAATGTCATCGACACACAGGATTCCGGACGACGCATCATCAAACTGGCTCATGTGGTCACCCATGCACCATAACCCCATCGCACACACGTCCCGGCACAAGGGCTTGACTCTGGTCGAGTTGTTGGTCGCCATCAGCATACTCGGCTTTGTCGCGGTACTGGGCTGGCGCGGTCTTGATGCGATCGTGCGGGCGCGGGTCGCACTCAACAGCGGCCTTGAGCAAACACGCGGCATGCAACTTGCCTTCGCCCAGTTGCAGAGTGATTGCGCACATTTAGCCAATTCCTCCACCCTGCCGAACAGAGTACCGCTCGACGTCGGGCAAGAACGGCTGACACTGGTGCGCACGGTATTTTCCGAAGACCAGCCGACACGATTGCAAGTCATTAGCTATCGAGTCCAGGATGGCGTGCTGACGCGCCGTCAATCGGTTGCTACGCGCGATCTCAAGGAACTGGACAATCAATGGCTGGCGGCCCGGAACGATACCGATAAGAGTCAGGCCGTAGCACTGCAATCGGAGGTGGCCGCGCTGAGTATGCGACTATGGCTCAACGACAACAGCGGTTGGCGCTCGGACATCAACCCACCTGTACCTGCGCCGCTTATTACACAAAATCCGGCTTCTTCATTTGTCGCGACGTTAAGTCCTCCGCTGGCCACCGGCCTGGAAGTGACGATACAACTGCGCGGACGCGATAGCCGTATGTTGAAAATCTTTCTGCTCGGGGCCATGTGAAGCAACATCAAATCCCCCTATACCCCCCCTTTAAAAAAGGGGGAAAATACCCCGGTCGGCATCAGCAACGCGGCATCGCGATCATCATGGCGTTGTTATTGACAACGCTGGCGATCACCATCGTCTCCAGTCTTTTCTGGCAGCAGCAAGTGCAGGTACGCTCAATCGAAAATCAGCGCCTGCAGTTGCAAAAGCAATGGGTACTGATAGGCGCAATTGACTGGTCCAGCCTGATACTGCGCGATGATGCGAAATACTCGAACATCGACGCGCTGGATGAACCGTGGGCGGCCCCTTTAGCAGAAGTGCGGCTCGATCAATATCTTGAAAATGGTCATGCCAATGCAGTGATGGCGGATGCGGGGCTGTCAGGCGGAATCAGCGATGCACAAGCGCGTTACAACCTGACCAATCTGAGTGCCTATGGAATCATCAACCCGATTGAAGTTACCGCTTTCAAACGCCTGCTCATCAATCTCCGCTTAGACCCGGGTCTGGCGCAGACAACGGCAAATTTGATCGCTACTACGCAAAAAATACCGACACGCAGGAGCAATCAATCCGGCTCGCAACCCATGAATCTCACCCAAGTAGATGATCTGCTGGCCGTATCAGGCTTTACTCCGGAGATACTCGGCCAGTTGAAAGACTTCGTGATCTTTCTGCCTCGTGCTACACCGGTCAATGTAAACACGGCATCGGCCGAGGTATTGTCAGCCCGAATCGACGGGCTTGCCCTGCCCTTCGCGGCGGCGCTGGTAACCCGGCGCAGTGCGGCCAGCTTTAACGACCTCACGGATTTCGGCAAGCGCTTACCGAAAAATGCGCTTCCCGCACTACCCGGCGAAGTATCCGTCATGACCAATTATTTTCTGGTCAACGGCAAAGTGCGCATGAGCCGGGCTGAGCTTGAGATGCAGGCATTGATCGAACGCAATAGCGCATCCACCAGACTGATATGGATCAGAGAATATTAACGGTAGATCGGACAATTTTTTGGTCCTATGTGATTTTAAGCAGCTACTCAAAATCAGGTTTTACTGTTGCCGGTGGCAGCCCGGCAGCTGGTTACTTTGGCTGCGTCCATGTTTGTTTTCAATGTTGCGTCCAAACTGCGTTTGCTTTTGCAGCCAAATACCTAAAGACAATGAAGTTGCAGTGAGGCTCCGCCGAAACTAAAAGGCGACCCCAGTTTACCGCGCCACCTTACAGGCGGCGTACCCTTCATTCAGAAACAGGAGCTTCAGCCCCGTTATTTTGCGAACGGGAATGTCCTTGCGTCATTGATAGCCAAAAAATAGCGGGGCTGTAGAACTCGTACGATCCGCTTCGCGGCCACGTACTCAAACAATCGTGGCTCAGCCAGTTTACGTGTTATTTGTTTCGCCGAAACTGTTGCTATGCGCAGCATGGCAACACGTTTTCGCCCAACGGCACCGCTATTTTCCGGCTATCTTCGGCGGCGCGCAGGGGCGAAGGGTGGTACTGAACAGGCTTCATTTCATCGTTTCATATTCGCTCTAAGAATGTTTTTTCAAAAAGTATTTCTTCAATGCGCGCTAACGCACAGAACATCCTAAGCAGAAAAAGCATAGTGACCTCGGTGTGACCTGTGCCTTGGTTTCAGTTGATGTGTTTTTAAATTGAAACAGATCATAAAGCAAGTAAACCTGGCAGACCGGGGTAAATGGCCACAACAGTCGATTGCACATACTATTTTTAGTCAACTATTTAAGGAGTAGCGATCATTAGTGTCCGGAGATACGAAGTTGTGCACAGGGTAACTCACTGAATTTAATTTATTAAATGCCATATTTTTCTGAAATCGATTTCAACTTGCGTCAAAATCCCGACTTTTGTCAGGGGTTAAAAA
>Ga0208863_1000235_pt1 | contig 67694 bp, 65 predicted proteins | sample RifOxyD3_FD_184040 | JGI IMG/M metagenome (GOLD analysis project Ga0208863, IMG submission 184040) | Soil microbial communities from Rifle, Colorado - Rifle Oxygen_injection D3 (SPAdes) | ecosystem: Environmental > Terrestrial > Deep subsurface > Rock core/Sediment | place: Rifle, Colorado... | reverse complement strand
GTTCTTGCGTCAGCACCAACGGCGGGCGTTCGGATTTTCTAGCCATGATCACCACCTTCATGAGTTGAAGCGTAAACATGGTAATTATCATCTATTTAGTAACTGTATTGATGGAACGATCTACTAGGAAGGATTTGGGTTTAAATACACCCCATGGAAAACAAATCTCATGCGCTGGCCGCCGGTCTGTTTGTTGTGTTTGTCACCGCCTTGTTGATCGCTTTGGCGGTCTGGTTGACACGCGACACGCGCCAACTGCGCAACTATGAACTTAGCGGGCCGGTCAACCTGAGTGGCTTGCAACCACAAGCCAGTGTGCGCTACCAGGGTGTGCCGGTGGGCAAGGTGACCAGTATCAGTCTGGACCCCCAGACCCGGGGCCATGTGTTGGTGCGCATCGCAGTTGATGACCTGGCTCCGATCAGCGCCAGCACCTTTGCCACGCTTGGTTACCAGGGCGTCACCGGGCTGGCATTTATCCAACTGGATGACAGCGAACCCCGCAATGGGGCAACGACTCCCCTGGCGCAACTCAGTGACAACAGCCGCATTCCCCTCAAACCCGGTTTGGTGAGCAAGCTGACTGACCGGGGCGAGCGGGTGTTGGGGCAGCTTGACGAGGCCAGCCTGCGTCTGAATCAGTTGCTCTCAATCCAAAATCAGCAAACCTTGATCACCACCGTGGACAATTTTGGCAAGGCAGCCCTTGAAATTCAACAGTTGGCAGCGCAAACCCGTACCCTGTTGCCCGAAGCGGCGCAGGGTGTGCGCAACAGCCTGGCTTCGCTGAAAGCGACCTCGTTGCGGCTGGGGGACAGTGCTGATGCCGCCCGCACGTCAGCGCGCGCTTTTCAGCAGTTGACCGAGCGCATGGCGGCGCCCGGTGGCGCGCTCGACCAGCTTGGGCAAGGCTCAGAGGTGTGGGTGGCTACCAATCACATCCTGCAAAGTGTCACTTTGCCGCGTCTGAACCTTGTGGCCCAGGATGTGGCGCGCAGCACCCGCCAGCTTGGCGAGCTGGTGCAAACCCTGCGTGACGCCCCGCAAGCTCTGCTCTTGGGCGCTCCTGCCCCCGTGCCCGGCCCCGGTGAACCCGGGTTTTCTGTACCATGAACCTGTTGCTGCCGATTCAGCGGGCTCCTGTGGGGTCGTCTTCAGTCGACCATGGCGGGTGCAAGTCCGCCCTACAAGGGTTCAATGTTCGCGAGCAAAGCCCCGCAATCCATGCTCCTTGATTGGTATCAAAAACCCATGAAAAAAGTTGCCCCGCAAACTCACTCGGTCAAGTCCATCAGTCTGGTGCTCGTGTTGATGATGGCGCTGGTCGGTTGCAGCACCTCCCGGTCAGAAGGGGCGATCAGGGTTTACGACTTTGGTCCTGCACCGCTCCAGGCTGCGCTAGCAGGGCCCGCCAGCCTGGCCACCCTGGTACTGTTTGAACCTCAGGTCAGTTCGGCACTGGACGGCAATGCGGTGCTGTACCGACTGGCCTATGCTGACGCGCAGCAGCTCAAGCCCTATGCGCAGGCGCGCTGGAGCATGCCACCCGCGCAATTGATCAGCCAGCGTCTGCGCCAGCAGTTGGGCCTGCAGCGTGTTGTGGTGGCGCCAGGTGAAGGGGTCGGGCAGTTCAATTTGCGACTGGTGCTGGAAGAGTTCAGCCAGGTATTTGACACGCCGGCGGCCAGCCATGGTTTGGTGCGCCTGCGCGTCACACTGTCGCAGCGCAACGCCGGTGGTGAAATCCTGCTGGCGCAGCGAAGTTTTGTGGTGCAACAGCCAGCACCTACGCCCGATGCGCCAGGCGCTGTGCGCGCCTTGACGGTGGCCAGCGACCAGCTGGCGGTGCAGATCGAGGCCTGGCTGGCCCGGCCCTAACGTTGCGCCACCGCCACCTTGCCGAAAGCGGCCTGGGCTTCGCGCGGCAGGCAGCGCCAGTACTGCGGGCTGGCTTGCACCGTGCCACCCAGGGCGGCAGCGGCTTGCCAGCCCCAGCGTGGTTGGTATAGAAAGGCGCGCGCCAGCGCAATCAGGTCAGCGTCGCCTGCCTGCAAAATCGCTTCGGCTTGCTGCGCTTCAGTGATCAGGCCAACCGACGTGGTGACCATGCCGGTGGCGGCGCGGATGGCTTGGGCAAACGGCACCTGGTAACCCGCCCCCAGTGCAATTTTTTGCAGTGGCGACACACCGCCGGAAGAGGCGTGAATAAAGTCACAGCCAGCGGCCTGCAGGCGTTGTGAAAACTCAAGGCTTTGTGGCAGATCCCAGCCGCCTTCAACCCAGTCGGTGGTCGACAGTCGCAAGCCCAGCACACCATCAAATGCCTGGCGCACGGCGGTAAACACTTCCAGTGGAAAACGGATGCGGTTGTCAAAAGAACCACCATAGGCGTCGCTGCGCTGGTTTGCCAACGGCGACAAAAACTGGTGCAGCAGATAGCCGTGGGCACAGTGCAGCTCCACGGCCTCAATGCCCATGTGCGCGGCGCGGCGTGCGGCGGCCACAAAGGCGTCACGAACCTCAAGGAGTCCGGTGGCAGAAATGGCTGTGGGCGCGGTCTCGGTGGGTAAGTGCGGCAAGGCCGACGGGCCAAATGTTTCCCAGCCGCCCTGTGCCGGTGCCAGCAGTTGCCCACCCTGCCACGGCACCGCGCTAGAGGCCTTGCGTCCGGCATGGGAAAGCTGGATACACACGGCCGTGTGTGGCGCCAGCGCGCGGGCACGCTGCAGGTGCTCGGTGAGTGCCGCCTCGGTGCGGTCGTCCCACAGGCCCAGGCAGTTGGGTGTGATGCGGCCTTCGGGCAGTACGGCCGTGGCTTCCAGGGTAACCAGGGCCGCACCGCTGTTGAGCAGGTTGCCCCAATGCATCAGGTGCCAGTCGGTGGCGCAACCGTTGTGCGCCGAGTATTGACACATGGGCGCCACCACCAGGCGGTTGGGCAGCGTCAAGCCGCCGCGCGGCGAAGGCAGGGTCAAGGGAGAAAACAACAGGCTCATGGGTAAATGATCCGGATAACGGTGCCAAGAAGGGCGCACAACTTGTCATTTTCCGGAGTAAACCAGGGTATTTGGGGCTTGTCTGAAAATAAATGTATGAAAAATACAAACTTGTCGTATCATGCAGCCCGTATTGTTTTTATAAGCAATATATGGTTTGCGGTGAATGTCAGTCTCGCGTCTGCTTCTTAAGTCTTTACTGGTTTGTTGATTGCGGTTATGGACTCCATCGCGTTTTGAGTTATTTTGAGGAGTCCTTTCATGGGCAACAAACTTTACGTCGGCAATCTGCCTTATTCTTTCCGTGATGATGATCTGCAACAAGCTTTTGCAGCCCACGGTACCGTCACCAGCGCCAAAGTCATGATGGAACGTGACACCGGTCGCTCCAAAGGCTTTGGCTTTGTTGAAATGGCTGATGATGCGCAAGCACAAACTGCTATTGAAGCCATGAATGGCCAACAATTCGGTGGCCGTGGCCTCGTGGTCAATGAAGCCCGTCCGATGGAGCCTCGTCCTCCCCGTTCAGGTGGCGGCGGCTTCGGTGGTGGTGGTGGTGGTGGCGGCGGTTACGGCGGTGGTGCTGGTGGTGGCCGTTCAGGTGGCGGCGGCTACGGCGGCGGCGCTGGCGGCGGCGGCGGTGGCCGTTCAGGCGGCGGCGGTGGCGGCGGTTACGGCGGTGGCCGTAGCAGCTACTAAGCTGATACAAATTTCGCCAGACTCACCTCTGGTGAGCACAAAAAAAGGTCCTTCGGGGCCTTTTTTGTTGCCGGTCATTATTGCCCTCTATAGGGTGGACTTGCACCCGCCAGGTCGACTGAAGTCGACCCTACAAAAACCCAAACGCCGCGGCTATGAAACCATCGCGCGTGGTTTGCGTGGTCGGCCGGCAAACAGGCGGTCAAACAGGGGGTTGGGCAGGATACGCAGCAACTTGGCGACCACACCCATTTGCCATGGAATCACGCGGTAACTGATGCCCGCCCCGATGGCCTGCACGGCTTGGTTGGCAAAGACGTCAGCTTGCATCAAAAATGGCATGGCGTACTGGTTGTTTTGCGTCAGCGGTGTGGCAATGTAACCGGGGCACAGTGTGACCACCTTGACGCCGCTGGGTCGCAGCTCGCCGCGCAGGCTTTCACAATAACTGATTACTGCCGCTTTGCTGGCACAGTAGCCGCCATGGCCGGGCAGGCCGCGAATGCCCGCCACACTGCCAATGCCGACCAGCGTGCCGGAGCCGCGTGCCACCATAGGCGCAATAAAAGGGCCAAAAGTGGCGGCCACTCCCATCACATTGGTCATCAAAATGCGCGCCATGACAGCCAGGTCGTCAGGTACCGAGGTATCTACGCCCATGCTGATGCCTGCGTTGGCAATCACCACATCGGGCAACCCTTGTTGCGTCATACACGCCTGAGCCATGCTGGTCATCTGCTGGTCATCTGCGACGTCGGCACTGTAAATGGCATAGTTGTCGGGGCTGATGGCGTGATCGTCCAGCCAGCTTTGTATGATCTGGCTGCGCCGCGCCACCAGGGCGAGTCGATATCCCAGGCGGCTGTAAGACATGGCCATGGCCTGGCCAATGCCGCTGGAGGCGCCGGTGATCAGGACCAGAGGTGCCATGTGCAGGGCGCTTTCAAGGTGTCTTGCTGGGTACCAACTGACCCCGTACCCGCCCGGTGAGCACCATGACGCGTTCGCGGTTGTCGTAGTCCATGCTGTTGGCGGTAAAACGGTCCGAGCCGCGGGTGAGCTCGACCGGCTGGTGCGATTTGACGCGCTCGGTGTCCATAAAGGCATGCAGAAACTCACCTCTGAAGGTCAGCGTGGCTTGCTCTTTGCCACTTTTGTCACGGGTGGCCTTGCGCTCGACCAGCGCTTGCCCAATGAGTTGAACCTCGGAGGCATTGCTGTTGGCGAGGGCCCGGCGCGCTGTGGCCGTGGTCAGTTGCCCATCTTCGTTAAATGAGCGGATGTGAACCTGGTCAATTTCAAGCGTGTCAGTGTCTGGAAAATGACGTGCATCACGCCCCATGACTTCACTTTTGAGCATGCCGCGGGCATCAAAGGTTTTGACCGAAAACTGGTGCATGAAGTAATCAGGCAGGTGTTGTACGCTGGCTGCGGGTGAGCGTTGTGGCAGCGTGGGGGTGCTGCGCACCAGCCAATAGGTTGCCAGGGCCAGCAGACCCATCAGCAACACTGGTAAGTACAGCGTGATTTGATCCATCCAGTCGCGCAGCTTGTTCATGGCATGGCTTCCTGTAACAAATCAACATAACGGCCGCTTGCCACCAGCAGCAGGTCGCACAGTTCACGCACCGCGCCATCACCACCCGCACGCTGGGTGACGTAGTGGGCGCGGGCCAGCACCTCGGCCTGGGCATTGGCCGGGGCGCAGGCGAATGCGCAGCGGGTCAGTACCGGCAGATCGGGCCAGTCATCTCCCATGGCTGCAGCCTGTTGCCATTCCAGTCCCAGGGCCCTCAGGGTGATTTCGGCTGCCGGGCGCTTGTCTTCGGTGCCAAAGTGGGTGTGCTCGATGCCCAGAGCCGCCAGCCGCAAGCGCAGTGCCTTGGAGTCGCGCCCGGTGATCACGGCCGGCGTGATGCCGACGCGCTGCAGCAGCTTGAGGCCATGGCCGTCGAGTGTGTTGAAGCGTTTGAGTGTTTCGCCGTGTTCCGAAAAATACAGCCCGCCGTCGGTCAGGACACCATCAACATCAAAAAAAACCACGCGTATGCCCTGCGCCTTGAGCAGCAGTTCGGGCGGGAAATTGAGCGCGGGGGGCATCAGATCACCTTGGCCCGCATCAGGTCGTTGCTGTTGAGTGCGCCGCACAGTTTGCCATCGGCACCCTGCACCAGCACGCTGGTAATGCGGCGTTGCTCCATCAGCTCGACGGCATCCACCGCCAGCGCCTCGCGGCTGATGGTGGCGGGCTGCGGGTGCATCACCTGCTCTGCGGTGCAACTGCGCAAATCAATGCCTTTTTCAATCAAGCGACGCAAATCGCCATCGGTAAAGATGCCTTGCACCCGGCCTGTGGTATCAACCACGGCGGCGGCGCCCAGGCCTTTGTCGCTCATTTCGCGCATCAGTTCGCTAAAGCTGGCTTGCAGTCCGACGCTGGGCACCTGGTCGCCGCTGCGCATGACATCGCTGACCAGGGTGAGCAACTTGCGCCCCAGCGCACCGCCCGGGTGCGAGCGGGCAAAGTCTTCGGCCTTGAAGCCGCGCGCATCAAGCAGGGCCACTGCCAGCGCATCACCCAGCGCCAGCTGTGCGGTGGTGCTGGCCGTGGGGGCCAGGTTGAGCGGGCAGGCTTCTTTGGCGACGCCGCTGTTTAAAAAATAGTCGGCATGGCGTGCCAGGGTGGACTCGCCATGGCCTGTCATGGCCACCAGCGGTGCGCCCAGGCGTTTGATCATGGGCAAAATGGCGGTGAGCTCCTCGGATTCACCACTGTTGGAGATAGCCAGCACCACGTCCAGCGGCTTGATCATGCCCAGGTCGCCGTGACTGGCTTCGCCGGGGTGCACAAACATAGCAGGGGTGCCGGTGGAGGCCAGCGTGGCAGCGATCTTGCGCCCAATGTGGCCACTTTTACCCATGCCCATCACCACGACGCGGCCTTGCACCGCCAGCATCAGGTGCAGCACCTGCAAAAAGTCGGCGCCAAGGTGTTGCTTGAGGCCAAGCAGGGCGGCGGCTTCGATGTCAAGTGTTTCGCGCGCCAGTGCCATGGCCCGGTTGGTATCAAATAGGGGTGCGACGGCGGGCAGAATTGTCATGGCAGCATTCTATCGGGCCGACCTCTGAAGTGGTTCGTGTGCTTGGTAGTATCGGGGGGTGAACCCACTTGATTTAACCCTGTTGTATTTGCTGGCGGCCGTGCTTGGCGTGGTGGCCTGTCGCTCGCTCAAACTGCCGCCCATGTTGGGCTATCTGGCGGTGGGTGTGGTGATTGGTCCGAACGCGCTGGCACTGGCCAAAAACGCCGACGGAGTGCGCCATCTGGGTGAATTTGGTGTGGTGTTTTTGATGTTTGTGATCGGGCTGGAATTCAACCTGCCCAAGTTGCGCTCCATGCGCAACCATGTCTTTGGGCTGGGCTTGTTCCAGGTGGCGCTGACCATGCTGGTGACCACGGCGGCCAGCATGGCGTTTGCCGAGCTCGCACCGAAGTATTGGGGTATGGACTGGCGCACGGCGCTGGCCTTGTCCAGTGCCATGGCCATGAGCAGCACCGCGATTGTGGTTAAGCTCATGAGCGAGCGGCTGGAAATGGAGACCGAGCACGGCAAGCGTGTCATGGGTGTGCTGCTGTTCCAGGACTTGGCGGTGGTGCCGTTGCTGGTGTTGATTCCGGCCCTGAGTGCATCGCCCGAGCAGATGGTGGAAACCTTGGTCTGGGCGCTGTTCAAAGCCACTGCACTGATTACCGTGCTGCTGGTGGGCGGGCCGCTCATCATGCGTTGGTGGCTGACCCTGGTGGCACGGCGCAAGAGCGAAGAACTGTTTGTGCTGAACCTGTTGTTGGTCACATTGGGCTTGGCCTGGTTGACCGAGCTGGCGGGCTTGAGCCTGGCGCTGGGCGCGTTTATTGCGGGGATGTTGATTTCCGAGACCCAGTACAAACACCAGGTGGAAACCGACATCCGGCCGTTTCATGATGTGCTGTTGGGGCTGTTTTTCATTAGTATTGGCATGATGCTGGACTGGCGTCTGGTGCTGGAGCGATGGCCGCTGGTGTTGTTGCTGGTCACGGTGCCCGTGCTCTACAAGGCGGTGGTGGTGACCTTTTTGGCGCGTGTTCTGGGCTCGTCCATGGGTGTTGCCCTGCGTACCGGTTTGTATCTGGCGCAAGCCGGTGAGTTCGGTTTTGTGCTGCTGACGCTGGCGCAAGGGAGCGATTTGGTGCCGCCCGAACTGCTCAACCCCATTCTGGCGGCGATGGTGCTGTCGATGCTTGCTACCCCGTTTATTGTGATGCGCAGCAACCAGATTGTGATGAAGCTTGTCAGCAATGAGTGGCTAATGGAGTCGGTGCAGATGACCAGTATTGCGCGCAAGTCGATCAAGGCTAACAAACACGTGATCATTTGTGGCTATGGCCGCTGCGGTCAGAATCTGGCGCGCATGCTCGACAAGGAATCCATTCCCTACATTGCGCTCGACCTCGACCCTGACCGGGTGCGCCAGGCCGCAGCCGCTGGTGATTCAGTGGTGTTTGGCGATGCCGCCCGCCTGCAGGCGCTGATGGCGGCCGGTTTGGCGCGCGCCAGCGCCGTGGTGGTCACTTATCTGGAGACCCCCAGTGCCATGAAGGTGCTGGCCCACATCAAGGAACACGCGCCCCAGGTACCGGTGGTGGTGCGCACGCAGGACGACCATGACCTGGAAGCGCTGCAACACGCGGGTGCCACCGAGGTGGTGCCGGAAGCCATTGAGGGCTCGTTGATGCTGGCCGGCCACGCGCTGGCGCTGGTGGGTGTGCCCATGCGCCGGGTGCTGCGCCTGGTGCAGGAGCAGCGCGAGGCGCGATACAAACTGTTGCGCGGTTTTTTTCGCGGTGCTGATGACGGTTCGATCGACGAATTGCAGCAGGAGCGTTTGAGTTCGGTGTTGTTGCCGCTGACGGCCAGATCGTTGGGCCGCAACGTGGGTGATGTGGAATGGGACGCCATGGGGGTACAGCTGGTCAGCTTGCGTCGAAAAACCGGGCAAGTCACCAAATTGACGGACGATCTGGTGTTGATGGCAGGCGACTCGCTACTGCTCTCGGGCAAGGCCGACACGCTGGAGCAAGCCGAGCGCACGCTGCTCAAGGGCAGTTTTTGACGCCTGGCGTGCCCTTGGCGCGGGGCACAATAAGGTACTTTGATTGATCCGGACCCTTTATGCCAAACATCAGTGTGAACCAATACCTGCGTGAGCACATTCGTACCGTGCCGGACTGGCCTGCGCCGGGTGTGCAGTTTCGCGACATCACGCCGCTGCTGCAGGACGCCAAGGTATTTCGGGTGCTGATCGATGCCTTTGTGCACCGCTACATGGACCCCGAGCGCCGACCGGATGTGGTGGCTGGGCTCGATGCGCGGGGCTTTATTTTGGGCGCGGTAGTGGCCTACGAACTGGGTGTGGGCTTTGTGCCGATCCGCAAGAAAGGCAAACTTCCTTTTACCACGGTGGCAGAAACCTATGAGCTGGAGTATGGCAGCGCCACAGTTGAGCTGCATACCGACGCCGTCAAACCGGGCCAGCGCGTGCTCTTGATTGATGACCTGATTGCCACCGGAGGCACCATGATGGCCGGCAAAAAGCTGCTGGAAAAACTGGGTGCTGCAGTCATGGAAGGCGCTGTCATTGTGGATTTGCCCGAGCTTGGTGGATCTGACAAGCTGCGCGCGGGTGGGTTGACCTTGTTCACCCTGGTTGATTTTGCCGGCCATTGAGGCCCCATTCCCCGAACTGCCAGATGCAAGACCATTACTCCGCCCTGGGCCTGAGCCCGTCAGCCACGCTGGCCGACATCAAAAAGGCCTTTCGCCAGCAGGCAGCCCGCCACCACCCGGACCGCAGCAGCGCCGCCGATGCCGCCGCACGCTTTAGGCTGGTCCAGGTGGCCTACGAGGTGTTGTCGGACCCCGACAAGCGCAAAGCTTATGATGACAATCGCCAGCGCAACCTGCTCGACAGCCCGATCGATACCGCCCGTGCGATTTGGCAAGATTACTTCAGTCGCATCATTTGAAACCAACCCCACATTCGAGAACGCCATGAGTATGTCTGCTTTTTTTCGCGCGCTGCGCACGTCTTACCAAGCCGAGATTGACGACCTCGCGTTTGACTCGGAGGGGCGCAATGTGCTGCGCAAGCGCCTGCTGGAAAAGCGTGGCCAGATCAGCTTTTTGAAGCAGATGATGGAACTGAGCCCCGAGATGGTGGCCGTGGTGTTTCACGACGGCTTTCACTTTGAGTTGCCGACTGTGATGGAGCAGGTGCTCACCCTGGAGTCTGACGAGTTTCCGGACTGGAGCAGTCTGGGTGACGCCGTGCAACTGACCCCCTGGGCGCAGGAACTGGCCGACAGCCTGTTGCTGGAGCCCCAAGGCGACTGGTTCATGGTGGTGGCGGCGGCGCTGGAGTACCTGTACCACCGGCCGTCGCCGCATCACCTTGAGGCTGCTGCGCAGGAAAACCATGACAATGATGCAGGCGCAACGCATGGCGCCGTGCGTCGGCAGGACCACGCCGACGACTTCGACAAAGACGGCGAACAACACCATGACCACGAAGAATCCAGCGCCGATTGGCTGGAAGAGCACGGCTTTGACCGCAAGGACTGAAGCGCCCGCACCCACAAGACTTCATCGACTCCACAGGAACCCTACATGCAGCATTTGGCTTTGATCGAAAAAACGCAGTCCCTGATTGCCGCAGGTGACATTGTGGGCGCAGAGTCGGCCCTGGTTGAATTGGCCGACCGCGAAGGTGATGGCGCGTTGATGGAGGTGCTGGCGCAGCTGCCGCCCAAGGATGTGCTGGCGGTGATTCGCGAGTACGACAACTCGCGTGCTTCCATCATCAACCTGATGCTCACGCCCGAGCAGTTTGCCCGCGCGGTGGTCATTGAAAAACAATACCGCGACCTGACCCGCAGCCATTTGCGCGGCATGATGAACTCGATCATTTTCCGGGACGGCGCCGACCCGCTGGCCTTCATCAACGCCATTGGCGACCTCGAAGGCGGCAGCGAAGCGCTGGCCGACTATTTTGAAGAAAAGTGGAGCCGCATAGAGGCCTTTGCCCGCACCGGCACCTTTGACACCGTCGAAGACGACGGCGACATGCTGCCAGAAGACGAACTGCGCGCCAACGCCTACGCCAGTGCCCGGCTCGACCAGGACGAAGTGGCCGATTCCGACTGGATGCAACTGGCCTGGCTGCTGCGTTACGAAAATCCCGACCTGTTCATTGAAATGCTCCTGGTGTTGCGCGCCAAGGCACGCGCCTTCGAGCTGGGTCTGGACGAAGAAGATATGGCCGAGGACGACGGCAAGTTTGAAACCAGCGACACCGACCGCGGCAAAGCCACGCCCGCGGCCATCGACCCCGACGAAGAATCCGCGATTTGACATGACACTGCCCCAGCCGGAATCCACCCAAGGCGTGTCGCTGTTTGACGCGCGCCCCTTTTTTGAAAAGACCCTGATCCATGGTGTGCAGCACGGCCTCATCGACCCGGCCAGGCTGGCTGCGATGGCTGAGGAAGCGCACAAGGGCATGGTGCAGATTGCACGCTATTTTGGCAGCGAGTATTTGCGTCCCGAGCTTGAAAAGGCACGTGACCGGCTGGTGAATCTGATCAGTCTGCACCTGCAGGACGCAAGCCGAGGCGACCTGCGCGTGGCGGCCGGGCTGCTGCGCGATCACTCCCTGCTGTCGCGTTCCAAAGCCGGCTCCGACCTGCTCAAGGCGCTGATCGTGATGCCGCAAAACACGCATTTCGGCATGAACGAGCGCGGCGGTTTCAGCGACCGCCACATCCCGCAACTGGCGCGCTGGTCGCTGGCCAGTTTTGCCGACTACCAGGCCGAGTTTCTGGCACGCCAGCGCGCCGTGCAGGTGGTCGAGGCCGCGCTTTGGTTTGCCGACCAGTTGGGCCTGTCGGCGGATGACCTGCAAGACGCCGAACCCGATGCCGAGGCCGTGATCCGCACCGCCTTGCTGCTGAACCTGACGCGGCGCAAAGAGCTGCCCGACTGGGTCACGTTCGAGAAAATGATTGTCGGCTTGCGTAAACAGCAGATTGAGGCGACGCAGTTGACCCTGCCCAAAAACCTGCCCGAGGCTTACCGCACGGTGGTGGAATCCGTACGCCAGTCGGTGCTGGCGGACTGGCCCCGTTTGCTGGACGCACGTTTACCGGCGCGCAAGTTGTTTGACCAGACCCCCGCCTTCATGGGCCGCTATTTCTGGCTTGAAGACGCCCTGAGCGAAGTCGGCCAACATGACCGCAATAGATCCTCAGCCTGGGACAAACTCACCCAGGGCCACAGTGACGACGGCACCGTGCTGACACTGTGCCTGTGTGTGGCTGCGGGCAGCGCGCCCAAAACCCTGCTGACCGACAAAACCGCCGCCACGCTGGTGCGTAAAATCCGCAAACACGGCTGGCAGCCAGAACTGGCCACCCAGTACCTGCAGGCCCATGCGCCAGAGCAACACCAGGACGACTTCATCGGGCTCTGGCAGGAATTTGTGCACGAGGCCCAAACCACCCTGCTCAGTGACCGTGATACCAAATTACAGGATGCCCTGGCTTTGTTGCGCCGCGAGAGCAACGTGGCCTGAATTGCCGGGTTAGAATCCAGCCCCTGGAAGCGTGGCAGAGTGGTCGATTGCACCGGTCTTGAAAACCGGCAACCCGCAAGGGTTCGTGAGTTCGAATCTCACCGCTTCCGCCAGAGACCCGTTTAATACGGGTTTTTTTGCGTCAAAAATACTTCTCAACCCCACATAAGGAAGACGTTTCTCTTGAGAATTCCAGACGAAACCTGCCTCCCCGCTGTGCCTGGCCCCACTTCCAACAGGAGAACGCAAACATGACTGCAAAAATGCTCGACCAACACAAGATTGTTGTCACCGGCGGCCTGGGTGCGCTGGGGCGCGAGGTGGGGGCCTTTCTGGCGGCCCTTGGGGCGCAGGTGGTGCTGGTGGACCGTGCGCCCACCGCCGTCGTGCCCGACGTGCGGGCGGTGCTGGGCCAGGTTGATCTGACCGATGCTGCGTCAACCGCCGCCGCCTTCAACCAGGCCGCTCTGGCCATGGGTGGGCTGGATGGCCTGGTCAATGTGGCAGGTGGCTTTGCCTGGGAAAAAGTCGAAGGCGGGCAACTGTCGACCTGGGACCGCTTGTATGCCATGAACCTCAAAACAGCGGTGGTGGCCTCGGAACAGGCGTTGCCCCATTTGCTGCGCCACCCTGCCAGTGGCATTGTGAATGTGGGTGCCCTGGCGGCACAAAAGGCCGCCACCGGCATGGCCGCCTATGCCGCTTCCAAGGCCGGTGTGGCGCGTCTGACAGAAGCCATGGCCGAGGAATTCAAGGACTGCGGGCTGCGCGTGAATGCTGTCCTGCCAAGCATCATCGATACCCCGGCCAATCGCGCCGACATGCCTGCTGCGGATGTCAGCCAATGGGTGCGCCCCGCGGAGCTGGCGGCGGTGATTGCGTTTCTGCTGTCCGACCAGGCCTCTGCCGTGACCGGGGCTTGTATCCCCGTGGCCGGCCGCGTCTAACTCTAAAATCGGCGATCGTTCGCGCCAGGTTTGGGTGCGGAGCACGGACACGGTCGACAACGCAGATGGGGTAAATAGTGACAGCACAGAACACAAAGGCAAGGGCGTGACACGCATCGCACTGGTGACCGGTGGCGCCAAGCGCATTGGTCGCGCCATTTGTCTGCAACTGGCCGCCCGGGGCTACGGGCTGGTCATTCATTACTGGACCAGCCGGCAGGACGCAGAGCAAACGCGTACCGATTGCCTGAGCGCCGGCGCGGCGTTTGCCGAGACCGTGTGTGGTGATTTGTCCGATGCCCATTTTCGCGCCGGCCTGATCCAGCAGGTGACGGCCACCGTGGGGCGGATTGACCTGCTGGTCAACAGCGCCTCGCTGTTTGACTATGACGATGCCAGCAGCTTCACGCCAGAGCGATTCGCCGCCCACCTGCAAAGCAATTACCTGGCCCCGGTGGAGTTGACCTTGGCGCTGCACCGGCAGACGCAGGATGCGGCAGCGCAGGCGCATGTGGTCACGCTGCTCGACCAGAAGATTTTCAACCTGAACACCGATTACATGAGCTACACCCTGGCCAAGCTGGCCAGCCACGCTTCCATTCGTTATTTGGCGCAATGCTGCGCGCCCGCGTTGCGCGTGAACGCCATCGCGCCGGGGGTCACGCTGGTCAGCGGCGACATGAGCGCTACGGACTTTGACAAGGCCCACGGCATGGCGGCGCTGGGGCGCTCAAGCACCCCCGAAGACATTGCCGCCAGCGTGGTGTTTCTCGACACGTCTGATGCCATCACCGGGCAAACCCTGGCCGTCGACGGTGGCCAGCACCTGGTGCCGCGCGGTCGCGATGTCGCGTTTGGGGTCTAGCCATGGAAAAATGGATCCGTTTGCTGGGCTTGCGATTGCAAGTTTCCATTGGCATTCATGACTTCGAGAAAAAGAAGCCGCAGCCTTACAAAATGGACATCGGTTTGTTGCTCGATGCGGGTTACCGTACCTACCACGACGCCATTTCCGAGACCGTGGACTATGACGCGCTCAGGTCGCGGGTGTCAGCGCATTTGGGCTCCCGGCATTTCAATTTGCAGGAAACCGTGATTCAGGAAGTGATTGACATTTGTTTTGAGATCGACCCAAGGATCCGCGCCGTGGATGTGAGCACGGCCAAAACAGCGGTCTACCCGGATTGCGACGCGGTGGGCTTGCACTACCAGGTGACACGCGCCGACTGGCAAGTCGTAAGCGCTTGGGGCTTTATGCGCCCCTAAACCACGCGCCACGCCAGTGCTTCGCCAGCCCCCAGCGGCTTGAGCTCGGCCTCGCCAAAGGCAAAACTTTCCGGTACGGTCCAGGCTTCGCGCCTCAAGGTGAGTGTGCCGGTGTTGCGTGGCAGGCCGTAAAAGTCGGCCCCGTTGAAGCTGGCAAAGGCCTCCAGTCGGTCGAGTGCGCCCGCTGCCTCAAACGCCTGTGCGTACAGTTCCATGGCCGCATGCGCGGTGTAGCAGCCAGCGCAGCCACTGGCGTGTTCCTTTAGGTGCACCGGGTGGGGCGCACTGTCGGTGCCAAGGAAAAATTTGGGGTTGCCGCTGCTGGCAGCCGCCAGCAAAGCCTGGCGATGGCTTTCGCGCTTGAGCACCGGCAGGCAGTAGTAGTGCGGGCGGATGCCGCCGGTGAAGATGGCGTTGCGGTTGTACAGCAGGTGGTGGGCGGTGAGCGTGGCTGCGGTAAAGCGGTCGGTCTCGGTCACGTACTGGACTGCTTCGCGCGTGGTGATGTGCTCGAACACAATTTTCAATTCGGGAAAATCGCGGCGCAGCGGGATCAACTGGGTGTCGATGAACACCGCCTCGCGGTCGAACAGGTCGATCTCTGGTGAGGTCACTTCACCATGCACCAGCAGCGGCATGCCGGCGCGCTGCATGGCTTCGAGCGTGGGGTAGGTTTTGCGCAGGTCGGTCACGCCGGCGTCGCTGTTGGTGGTGGCGCCAGCCGGGTAAAGCTTGGTGGCCACCAGGCCGGCGTCCCGGGCGCGGGCAATTTCATCGGGTGGCAGGATGTCGGTGAGGTACAGCGTCATCAGCGGCTCGAACGCCAGGCCGGCAGGCACCGCCGCCTGGATACGCGCCTTGTAGGCCAGCGCTTGTGCGGTGGTGGTCACCGGCGGGCGTAAATTGGGCATGATGACGGCGCGGCCAAACTGGGCCGCCGTGTGGGGTACCACGGTGGCCAGTGCGGCACCGTCACGCACATGCAGGTGCCAGTCGTCGGGGCGGGTCAGGGTCAGGGTGTTGATCATGGTGCTGGCTGTCATGAAGAAGTTAAAGGGCGCCATGGTGGGTTAGCAGGTAGTCCCACAGGGCTTGCGCGTTGTGCTTATGGGCGTCAAAGCCAGGTCGACCGGCAGAGTGACCAGGTTTGAGGGTTTCCCGGAGTGTGGGGCGTTCGCGGTAGGCGCGTACTTCCATGGTGATGCTTAAGCTTTTGAGTTCGGGTGGCGCGGCGCTGACCAGCTTGTGCGCGCGCAGGTCCTTGCGTACCGCGCTCAAGGGTAAAAAGGCCACGCCGTGGCCTTCCAGCGCCATGGCTTTCAGGCCTTCGGCCATGTCGGTTTCGTACACCCGGTCAAAGTGGATGGGCGCGCTGCAGTGTTTCAGGATCAGCTCCACCATCTGGCCCAGATAGGCGCCTTGTGCGTAGCCCAGGTAAGGCAGCGGGCGACCTGCCTTGCCTGGCAACTCGAACAAGGGGTTGCCGTGCGCGTCAGGTTTGGCATAGGGGGCCACGACTTCTTCGCCCAGGCTCACCATTTCATAGCGGTCCACGTCAAGCTGGTTGGGCTGGGAGGGGTGGTGGTAGGCAATCAACAGGTCGCAACTGCCTTCGACCAGGCGCATCACGGCATCGTGCACATTGAGCGCAATCAGCCGGCTTTTGATGGGGCCAAAGGTCTCACGCAGGGACGACACCCAGGCCGGGAAAAACGTGAACGCCAACGTGTGTGGCACGGCAAACTCAATCACATCCTGCGCCGCCGTGGCGTGACCACGCAGCATGGCGCGTGTGGTCTGCAGCGCCTGCAGCACCTCCAGCGCCTGGTCATGCAGTGTTTCGCCCGCCGGTGTCAGGCGTGTGGGGTAGCTGCTGCGGTCTACCAGGTCGGAGCCGGCCCAGGTTTCCAGTGACTGAATGCGCCGGGAAAAAGCCGGTTGTGTCACGTGGCGCAACTGCGCCGAACGGCTGAAACTACGGGTTTCAGCCAAGCTCACAAAATCTTCAAGCCATTTGGTTTCCATGGGGCGCGATTGTCCACCAGACCAGGCGGTTTGATGTGGGTCGTCAGCGGTTCAATTTTCGATCAGTTGGGCATAGGCCAGCCGGGTTGACGGTGCCACGGCGTCCAGCACCTGGGCATAAGCGGTTTGGTGGCGCGCCAGCAAGCGTGCCGAGGCGACCATTTTGGAACGGCAAAACCAGTGGCAACTGTGTTGCATCAGCATCAGCTCGGCCGATAGGGTGAAGGCCTTGTGTTTGGGGGGCTGGGCCGGGTTGTTTTGCGCGGCCTGGTTGATGCCATGGGCGTGCACACTGAGCAATTTGCGCAGGTCCAGGGTGCTGGCGGGGAAATACTGCGTCACAAAAGGCAGAGCCAGCGGCAAGCGGCTGAGCCGGGCTTGCGCTTCGTCGACTTTGGCAAAGGCAAGGACAAAACGGTTGAACTGCTCAGACAGGGTTTGTTCAGTTGTTTCCAGATGGCGCCACACCTGGGCCTGGCGCTCTGCGTCGGCCTCCCCCAGCGCGCGTTGGTAGCCGCCCAGTACATCCTGCATCAGCTTTTCGATCTGGAATTGCCCCAGGTAGCTCCCGAGCAGGGCAATGCGTTGTGCTTGCTCGCGCGTCTTGAGAACATGCATGCCAATGGCCAGCAAGATGAAGAGAACAAAAGTATCCATGGGGAAAGCGTCGGGAGATAAAAGGCCCCTTGAGTGTAGTGGGCCCGGCCGACGTTTATGCTGCTTGATGCCGACCGGTGGGCGGATAGACCGGGTCGGTGTAGCCGGGGGTGGAGGGGTGGCCAGGTTTGACCAGGCGGTCCACCAGGGCTTCGTCTACCGGGGTTAGTTGATAGCCGAGCGCAGGCAGGTAGTCTTGCCATTGCTGGCGGGTGCGTGGCCCGGCAATGACCGAACTGACCACGGGGTTGGCCAGTACCCAGGCCGTGGAAAACTGGGCCAGGCTGATGCCCCGGCTTTCCGCGTGTACTTTGAGCTGCTGTGCAATCAGCAGGGATTCTTCGCGGAACTCGGTCTGTGCCAGGCGCGGGTCGGCGCGGCCGGCGCGGCTGTCGGGGGCGGGCGCTTGACCCGGCAGGTATTTGCCAGTGAGCACACCGCGCGCCACCGGGCTGTAAGGTGTGACGCCAATGCCGTAATGCGCGCAGGCTGGCAATACCTCCACTTCGGGCATGCGGTTGAGCAGGTTGTAATAAGGCTGGCACACCACCGGCCCCGGCATGCCAAGCTGCGAGGCCAGATGCACCAGTTCGGCAATGCGCCAGCCCCGAAAGTTGGAAACACCCCAGGCGCGAATCTGGCCGGCGCGCAGCATGGCGTCGAGCGCACGCAAAGGCTCTTCCAGGTTCATGCCGTCAAAGTCGCGGTGCAGGTACAAAATGTCCAGGTAATCCGTTTGCAGGCGCGCCAGCGAAGCCGCTACTTCGTGCAGCATCCAACTGCGCGAGTAATGCCCTTCATTGACCCGGCCCGACATGGCATTGCCCATCTTGGTGGCCAGCACCCAGTCATGACGCTGCCCCTTGAGCAACTGGCCCACCATGGTTTCCGAGCCCCCTTTGCTGTAGTTGTCAGCCGTGTCGATGTAGTTCACGCCCTGGGCATGGGCATCTGCGACGATGCTGGCGGCTTCTGCCAGCGCGGTCTGGTCGGCAAACATCATGGTGCCCAGGCACAGGGCCGAGACTTTCAGGTTGCTTTTGCCGAGGTGGCGGTAGTGCATAAAGGCTTTCTTTCAAGGGAATGATGGCCTGTGAGTTTAGGTCAAGGCGCCGCCTGCCAAACGCGGCGCCACCAGCCGTGAACGTCGCTTACCGGAGCGCGTAGTCAGTATGGGCAACGCCCGGATTGGGCTACATGGCTTACTCGGCGTTTTGTTGCAGCGCCCACATTTGCGCATAACGGCCATTCTCAGCCAGCAGTGCCGCGTGGGTGCCGCGCTCCAAAATGCGGCCAGCGTCCATGACCAGGATTTCATGCGCATCGACCACCGTGGACAGCCGGTGCGCGATCACCAGCGTGGTCTTGTTTTGTGCCACACTTTGTAATTCGGCCTGGATGGCGCGTTCGTTGGCCGAGTCGAGCGCCGAGGTGGCCTCGTCAAAAATCAAAATGGGCGGATTTTTGAGCAAGGTGCGGGCAATTGCCACGCGCTGCTTCTCTCCGCCCGACAATTTCAGGCCGCGCTCGCCCACCATGGTGTCGTAGCCCCTGGGCGTGGCGGCAATGAAGCTGTGGATGTGCGCCGACTGCGCGGCCTCGATCACCTGCTCGTGTGTGGCGCCAGGCTGGCCATAGGCAATGTTGTATTCGACCGTGTCGTTGAACAGCACGGTGTCTTGCGGCACGATGCCAATGGCTTGCCGCACGCTGGCCTGCGTGACCTGTTTGATGTCCTGCCCTGCTATCAATATCTGGCCGCTTTGCACGTCATAAAACCTGAACAGCAGCCGCGCCAGCGTCGATTTGCCCGAGCCCGAGGGCCCGACCACCGCCACTGTTTTACCCGCAGGGATGTCAAAGCTGATGTTGTGCAGGATCGGACGTGCCGGGTCATAGGCAAAGTTCACATGCTGAAAGCGCACGCTGGCGCTTTGGGGTGCCAGTGTCAGGGCGGGCGCCCCCGGCACATCGGCAATTTCGCGTTCGCGCTCCATCAAGGTGAACATTTTTTCCAGGTCGGTCAGGCCCTGCTTGATCTCGCGGTACAGCACGCCCAGAAAGCCCAGCGGAATGTAGAGCTGGATCATGAAGGCGTTGACCATCACCAGGTCGCCCAGCGTCATGCGGCCGTCGACCACGCCCTGGGTGGCACGCCACAGCATGGCCACCAGGCCGGCGGCAATGATGAGCTGCTGGCCTGTGTTGAGTAGGCTCAGGGTGGTCTGGCTTTTCAGGGCCGCCTTGCGGTAGCGCTCCAGGTTCTCGTCGTAACGGTGCGCCTCGAACTCTTCGTTGTTGAAATATTTTACCGTCTCGTAGTTCAGCAGCGAGTCAATGGCCCGGCTGTGCGCGGTGCTGTCGAGCTCGTTCATCTGTTTTCTGAACTGGGTGCGCCACTCGGTCACCAGGATGGTGAACACAATGTAGAGAATGAGCGCAATGACAGTGATCCAGGCAAACCACATGTCGAACTTGACCGCCAGAATGCTCAGCACCAGCGCCACCTCGATCAGCGTCGGAAAGATGCTGTAGAGCGAGTAGCTGATGAGTGAGTGCACGGCGCGGGTGCCGCGCTCAATGTCGCGTGTCATGCCGCCGGTCTGGCGTTCTAGGTGAAAGCGCAGACTCATCGCATGCAAATGCCGAAACACTTGCAGGCTGATGGAGCGCGAGGCGCCCTCGGTGGCTTTGGCAAAAATCAGCTCGCGTAATTCGGCAAACAGCGTGGTCGACAGGCGCAGCAGGCCGTAGGCCACCAGCAGGCCCAGCGGCACCACCAGCAGGGCCTCAGGCCCGATGGGCCCCTTGGGGTTCATGGTATCGACCAGCTCCTTCAGCAGCAGCGGCACACTCACGTTGGCCAGCTTGGCGCCGACCATGAAGGTCAGCGCGGCGATCACGCGCCATTTGTATTGCCACAGGTAGGGAAACAGGCGCTGCAGGGTGGCCCAGTCCGAGCGGGCGGGTGCGGTGGCTGCTTCGCTGGCGCTGGTTGGTGTGGTGGTGCCGTGACGGCTGGATGAATGGCTTCGCATAAGGGACAATCCTGAATATTTGCGGGACAGACCGTAGCGACATGAAATGAGCCAGCGCTGTCCTCAACACTTTGTAACCAAGGATTGTGCCCATGTCTGCAAACCCCCACGCCAGCGCTGTGCCGCGCCATGTCTCCTTGCCAGTTGACGAGCAGTTGGTGCTCAAGGTGATCCCGATGCCGCGCGATGTCAATGCCAACGGCGATATTTTTGGTGGCTGGGTTATGGCGCAGGTCGACCTGGCCGGTGCCGTTATCGCCAGCCCTTATGCGCATGGCCGCATGGCCACGGTGGCAGTCAATGAATTCATTTTCAAGCAACCGGTGCGGGTGGGGGACATTCTGTCGTTTTTTGGCAAGCTGGTGCGTATTGGACGCACCTCGATCACCGTCAAGATTGAGGTCTATGCCGAGCACTTTCTTGCCCAGGGAAAGTTCACCAAGGTCACAGAAGCTTCACTGACTTACGTGGCCATTGACGACGACGGTCGGCCACGTGAGGTGCCCAAGGCTGCGGCCTGATAAAAAAGAAGCTCAGGCACTGGCCGGGCATAAAAGTAGCCTTGAATTTCATCACAATGCGCCTGCTGCAAAAAAACCAGTTGCTCGGTGCGCCCGGCGGCCAACTTTGAAAGTTGCCGGGAATTCTGGTTTATTTTTTGGTTTTTTTACACAAAACCCAGCCTTTTGGCGGCTGACAATACCATCACCACATCACTGGTTGCGGTGGTAAAGGGGGTGTTGGGTGCCAGTGCATCGATGGCCTGCTCATACCGTTTGTCGTTGATCAGTTGCCCCACCTGGCCCGCCACCTGGTGAAAACGCGTGTGGTTACTGACCAACGCGGTAAAGCTGGTGCGCTCGCGCAGGCGTTGCCCATCGGCATGAATCCATTTGCCCAGGCTGCAGCAGTCATCACGCGACAAGGTGGCCACGTCCACCTTGTCGCCGTTCTCGATGGCGTCGCGCAACTTGACCTTCCATTGCCGGTGGCCGTCGATGATGGCGTTCACGTCAATGCCTTCCACCAAGGGTGCAGCCCGCGCGTCCGGCAGGCTGAATTCGTCCACCTGGGCTGCCATGCGCACGGCTGCGTCGCTCAGGCCGTTTGACAAGACAGCGGTGGCTTCCGCCATGGCGGCGTTGGCCTGGGTGTTGAGGTCAAGCTGGTGCACTGCCTCGCCAATTTGCGAAATGCCCAGACTTTGCTCGTGGGCGCCGTTGGCGATCTGGTCCAGCAGGTCCTTCACCTCTGCGGCGTTTTCCACAATCTGGTGCATGTGCGCGCTGGCCTGACGAACGATCTCCGCGCCGCGTGATACCTCGTCGGTGCTGGTGGTGATCAAGACCTTGATCTCTTTGGCTGCGGCCGCACTGCGTCCGGCCAGCGCCCGCACCTCGGTGGCCACCACGGCAAACCCCCGGCCTTGTTCACCGGCGCGGGCCGCCTCGATCGCAGCGTTCAAGGCCAGGATGTTGGTTTGGAATGCAATGCCGTCGATCACGCCAATGATGTCGCTGATTTTTTGCGAAGAGGCCTGGATGCGGGCCATGGTGTCTGCCACCTCCGTCATCACCGCGCCACCCTGGCTGGCGATGTCGGCGTTGCCGGTGGCAATTCCGGAGGCCTTGCTGACCGACTCGGCGGTCATGGCCACGGTGGCGTTGGTTTGCTCAAGTGCAGCAGAAGACTCTTCCAGCGCCGCGGCCGCAGCTTCGGTGCGGGAGGCCAGGTCTTTCATGTCCTTTGCAATTTCAAGGCTGGAACTCACCACCGCATCACCAGAGACTTGCACCTGCCGCACCGTGATGGCCAGCGCCTGCTGCATGTTGGCCAGCTCCTTGAGCATGGCTGCCACCTCGTCGCGCCCTTGCACATGGACGGTCGATTTCAGGTCGCCCATGGACATGCTGATCAGGTGGTGCCGCAGGGCGGCAAAACCGGTGCTCATGGCGCGGAAAAATCCCATGCAAAGGTAGCTGCCAAGCAGCAGCGACAGCAGCGTTGCGCCCAGCACCAGCCACAAATTGCGCTGCAGTGAGGCCTGGCGGTCAGCCAGTATGGCATCAAGCACGGCCATGTTCCCGGCAACCTGATTGAACTGGCTTTGCAGGGTTTGGTTGGCGGCCGCCACAAACGCGGCCACATCGCCCTTGACCTCGGTTACCCCCACCGGCACGCCTGCGCGCACCAGGCTGACCAAATGGTCTGTGGCCGCGAGGGCGTTACGGGACAGGCGTGATCCATAGTCGGGTGTGGCCTGTTGCACTTTGTCGAGCGACATCCCGGCTTGTGTGGTGTTGTCTTTCAGCAGCGCCAGCAGTTCGCTCAGGCGCGCCGCGTTTTGGGGTGTGATGTTTCCGGCTTTGAGGGCCGTGCGCACCAGTCCGCGAATTTCAACGGTGGACTGAATCACGTCAGGCGCCCGCAGCAGCACCGCACTCATCAAGTGGTAGCTGGCAGGTTCCGGGTCCAGTGACAGGCCGGAGCCGTCGGTTACCAGCTCAAGCAAGTTGGTCAAGGTGCGCGACACGCCGATCATGCCGTTGTAGACGACCTCCGGATCGGCCTGGCTGCCAGGCTCGGGCTGCACCGCCTGGGCCGCCTGCACCGCGCTGCGCAGCACGGCAAAACCGGCGCCGGTGTTGAACGCCTGGCCGACCTTTGCTTCGATGGTTTGCAGCTCGGCAAAGGCTTTGTCAAAGGCCTGGCGGGTTGGCTGCAACTGGTCGCCGCCTTCGCCAAAAGCGGCGTTGCGCGCCTGTTGGCGCCACTGGCCCGCCAGGTCAATGGCCGGGTAAATGGCACTGGCGTAATGCACGCCGGCGCGCTCTTGTTGGGTGAAAGCGATGTCGTGCAGCTTGGTGCTCACCGTGACCCACAACAACCAGGCAATCGGTACCAGAAAAGCCACCGAAATCAGCACCATCTTGCCGGGAAGCCTGATCTGCCTCATCAGCAGGATGGCGGGTTGCCAGAGAGCGGATGTGGCAAAGGCAGAGGCTAATTTTTTCATTTTTTATCCACGACGTGAGAAGGGCTATTGTAAAGCGCTGTCTAACGTCGTCAGGCGCCTTGGTGCCTCGGCGCGCCCTCAAGACGTGATTCAGGACACGATGTAAGCCGCCGAGCCGGTGGACAGCAGCTTGCCGTCGGCGCCCAAAAACTCCATGCGGGTGGAGGCCACGCGTGAGCCCAGGCGCATCACTTCGGCGCGCAATTCGAACCACTCGCCAATGCCTGGCCGCAGGTAGTCAATGCGCAGGTCAATGGTGCCGAGTTTGGCAAAACGCTGTAGGCGCTGCTGTGGTGTCTCATGCATGTGGCGGGCGCCAATGGCGGCCATCACCGCCAGGCCACCCATGGCGTCAAGCCCGGCGCTGATGACGCCACCGTGGATGCGGTTGTAGGCATAGTGACCGACCAGCTCATGTTTCATGTTGATGCGCGCACGCACCTGGCCCGCTTTGAGTGAAATGATTTTGAGCCCCAGCACCTGGTTGAAAACAATCAAGTCTTCAAAAACCTTGGTCAAGCCGGCCAGAAATTCGGGCTCAAATTCAATCTCAGGGGGCACAGTGGTGGCTGGGGTCATCGGGAATCCTGGGGCAACAAGGCTGCGGGATCAACCGCCAATCAAGGCATTCTTAAGCTTGTCATCCACCGGTTTGTCACCGAGCCAGATGCGCAGCACGGCAGTGAAAAAGTCTTCGCCGGCAATCACGCTGCCACGTGCCTGGCCGTTGACCGTGACCTGCGTGCCCGCGTCTGGCACAAACTCGAAATGGATCACATCGCCCTTTTTGGCCTCGCCCACGGCCTTGAGGTTGGCATTGAGCGCGTCAATTCTCGGCTTCATGGCGGCAAATTGGGCCTCGGTGTGGTTGTCGCGCAAGCCATCGTTGAGGGCGCTGGCAAAGCTTTCGGCATCGACGTTGCGCAACATGGTGATCGTGACGCGGCGCGCGCCTGTTTGCGCCAGCAACTGGGCGGCAGTGGTCGCTTTTTGGGGCGTGTAGAGAGCGGCCACGTAGACCTTGAAGAACACCTTGGTGCGCAGGCCGGCCCCATTGAGTTGCAGCTTGGCTGCCCCCAACTGGCTGGTGGCCTCAAGCTTGATACCTTCGACCTCCAGCGGTTGCGCCCACGCGGCCAGGGCAGCACATGCCAGCAGCAGGGTTGCGAGGGGTCGTTTCACAGAGTTGAATGCACGCATGGACTGTCTCCTTTTGGTTGAAAAATCACTTTTTGTTGGTTACAAGAGAACCACGAAACGTGGTGCGGATCAACTGCTGGGCTTGTGGGCTGTCCCACTCGCGCGCACCAGTGATCTTGCTGAGCACCCGGCCTTTGGCATCGACCAGCAGCGTGAGCGGCAGGCGGTTAGCCCCGAACATGTTTTCCAGTTCCAGTTGGCGGTCGATGTAATGGTTCAGGGTGGCATGGCTCTTGGTCAGGAAGCCTTTTGCGTTTTCCGGGTAGTCATCGGTCGAGATCCCGATCACGGTGAATTGCAGGCCCAGCTCGCTCCAGGCCAGCCGCTCTAGCGAGCCCATCTCTGCAATGCAGGGCGGGCACCAGCTGGCCCAGACGTTGATGATTAGCGGCTTGCCGCGAAACGCCGAGAGTTTCCGGTCCGGGCCGTTGAGCCCGCGCATCGTCGCCTCGCGCAGCACACTTCCCACCGGCACCTCACCGGGGGTTTGGGCTTCAATAGTGGCACTGGTGACCAGGCCAAGCACCAGCGCGAAGGCAGCAAATGTTGCGCGCATCAGAACGCACTGAAATCTGGTTTGCGTTTTTCCATGAACGCGGAAAAGGCTTCTTGCGCGGCGGGCTCGGCCAGCATCTGGCCAAACAGCGTGCCCTCTTCGGCCATGCGCTGCGCCACCAGCTCCGCTTGCCCCTGCTTCATCAGGCGTTTGCTGGCAAGCAATGAACGCATGGGCTTGGCAGCCAGTTTTTGCGCCTGGCGCTGGGCCAGGGCGTTGACCTCGGCCGGGGGTACGATGCGGCTGATCAAGCCCATTTCCAGGGCTGCTTCGGCCATGAACGGCTCGCCCAGCAGCAGCGCCTCGGCGGCGCGGCCATAACCCATGCGCTGCGGCGCCAGCAGACTGCTGGCTGCCTCGGGGCAGACACCCAGGTTCACAAACGGCATGGAAAAGGCGGCGTTGTCACCGGCATAGACCAGGTCGCAATGGAACAGCATGGTGGTACCAATGCCCACCGCCGGGCCGCACACCGCCGCCACAATGGGTTTGGTAAAGCTGCTGATAGCACGCATGAAACGAAAGACCGGCGCGTCCAGGGTGGTGGGCGGCGTTTGCAGAAAGTTGGCAATGTCGTTGCCGGCGCTGAAAATGGTCTCATGGCCCTGAATCACCAGCACCCGCACTCCTGCGTCGGCCTGCGCCTGGTCCAGCACGTCGGCCATGCCAGCGTACATGGCGGTGGTGAACGAATTTTTCTTGGCCACCCGATGGATCGTGAGGGTGGTGACACCACCGGCGGTGTCAATTAAGAGATCAGTGGTCAAATTTTTCATGGGCCGTAGATTATCAGACTCAAGTGCCAGCCTCAGAGGCGCTCAAAAATGCCGGCGGCACCCTGGCCCATGCCGATGCACATGGTGACCATGCCGTATTTGCCGCCGGTGCGCTGCAAGCCATGCACCACCGTGGCGGCGCGAATGGCACCGGTGGCACCCAGCGGGTGACCCAGCGCAATGGCGCCACCCATCGGGTTCACCCGAGCCTGGTCCAGCCCCAGCGTATTGATGACGGCCAGACTCTGCGCGGCAAAGGCTTCGTTGAGCTCGATCCAGTCGATCTGGTCCAGCGTCAGCCCGCCGTTGCGCAGCGCGGCGGGGATGGCCTCGATCGGACCAATACCCATGTACTGCGGTGGCACGCCCCGGGCGGCAAAGCTGACAAAACGCGCCAGCGGCTTGAGGCCGAATTGTTTGACCGCTTTCTCACTGGCCAGAATCAGCGCACCAGCACCGTCCGAGGTTTGTGAGCTGTTGCCCGCCGTGACGCTGCCACGCGCGGCAAACGGGTTTTTCAGCTTGGCCAGGCCTTCGAGCGAGGTGTCGGCGCGCGCGCCTTCGTCCAGGCTGACCACGCGCTTTTTCTCAATCACTTCGCCGGTGGCGAGGTTGGGTGCGCGGTCGGTCACCTCGATCGGGGTGGTCTCAGCTGTGAAATAACCGGCAGCCTGCGCTGCCAGGGCCCGTTGGTGCGACTGCAGCGCAAACGCGTCCTGTGCTTCGCGGCTGACCTTCCACTGGGTGGCTACCTTCTCGGCCGTCAGACCCATGCCGTAGGCGATGCCGATGTCTTCGTCACGTGCAAACATCAGCGGTGAGAACGACGGCGCGTTGCCAGTCATCGGCACCATACTCATGCTTTCCACGCCGGCGGCGATCATCACGTCAGCCTCGCCCACACGAATCCGGTCAGCCGCCATCTGGATCGCCGTCACGCCCGAGGCGCAAAACCGGTTGATGGTGACGCCGCCCACGCTCACCGGCAAGCCGGCCAGCACCGCACCAAGGCGGGCAATGTTCAGACCTTGCGGGCCTTCGGGAATCGCGCAGCCGCAGATGATGTCTTCGATGGCATTGGGATCCAGCCCAGGTGCCTGGGCCAGCGCCGATTGCAGCACCTTGACCAACAGGTCATCGGGGCGCATGTTGCGAAAGTAGCCGCGGTGCGACTTGCCGATGGGGCTGCGTGTGGCAGCGACGATGTAGGCTTCTTGAACTTGTTTCATTTTCGTATCTCAATCAGTTGAGGACAGAGCAAAATTGCTGCGCAATTCTTGGTCTGTCCCGCAAAGTTATTAGTTTCGTACGGGCTTGCCGTTTTGCATCATGCCCATGATGCGTTCCTGCGTTTTAGGGTTGCCCAGCAGGGTGCCAAAGGCCTGGCGTTCCAGCGTCATCAGGTAGTCTTCGTCGACCAGGCTGCCAGCATCGACGTCACCCCCACAGACCACCCAGGCAATCTGGCAACCAATAAAGTAGTCGTAGGCGCTGATGAAGCCGCCGTCGCGCATGTTGACCAGGCTGCCCTGGATGGTGGCCAGGCCGCTGCGCCCCGCCACCGGAAACTGGCGTTTGAGCGGCGCGCGGTAGCCACTGTCGAACATGGCCCGGGCCTCGTTGAGGGCCACAAACAGCAGCTCGTCCTTGTGCGGCACGATCACGTCGCTACTCTGCAAGTAGCCCAGTTTGCGCGACTCCAGCGCGCTGGTGCCGACCTTGGCCATGGCGGCCGCGGTAAAACCGTCGGTCAGAAACGGCAGCAGGTCTTTGCCGGTGGATAGCGCGGCGTTTTCCGCCGCGCGCCGGGCAATGTAGGCCAGGCCACCGCCACCGGGCACCAGGCCCACACCCACTTCGACCAGACCGATATAGCTTTCCATGGCCACCACACGCCGGGCGGTGTAGCTGACCAGCTCGCAGCCGCCACCCAGCGCCAGGCCGCGCACCGCAGACACCACTGGAACACCGGCGTAGCGCAGTCGCAGCATGGCTTGTTGCATCTCCAGTTCGGCCTCCGAGATGGCTTTGACGCCACCCATCATGAAGGCTGGCAACATGGCCTGCAGGTCGGCCCCGGCCGAGAACACCTCGTCGTTGGACCAGATCACCATGCCTTTGTACTTGTCTTCGGCCAGGGCCACAGCTTGCAGCAGGCCTTCGATCACGGCCGGGCCAATGGCGTGCATTTTGGTCTTGATGCTGGCAATCACGACCTCGTCATCCAGCGTCCACAGGCGAATGGCCTCGTCTTCAAACAAGGTGGTGCCCGCCGTCGCGGCAGACGGTGCAGCGGAACCCAGTACGCTTTCAGGGAAGTGCTGACGCGCATACACCGGCAACTGGCGCACCGGCACAAACTGGCCTGTTGACGGGTTCCACGAGCCCTGGGGTGTATGCACACCACCGGCGTCGGCGACCGGGCCGCTAAAGACCCAGGCGGGCAGTGGCGCGTTGCACAGCGCCTTGCCGGCGTCAATGTCTTCCTTGACCATATTGGCCACGGTGAGCCAACCGGCTTCCTGCCAAAGCTCGAACGGGCCCTGTTTCATGCCAAAGCCCCAGCGCATACAAAAGTCGACGTCGCGCGCGTTGTCGGCAATGGTGCCCAGATGCACGGCGGCGTAATGGAAAGCGTTGCGCAAAATCGCCCACAGAAACCGGCCCTGGGCGCCTTCAGCGTTGCGCAGCAGTTGCAGGCGTTCACCAGCGGGTTTTTTCAACATGCGGGTGTAGACCTCGTCGGCCTTGTCGCCACCCGGCACATAGCTTTTGGACACCAGGTCAAAGCGCAAAATATCGCGCCCCGCCTTTTTGAAGAAGCCAGCTTTGGTCTTCTGCCCCAGGTGACCCATATCCAGCAGGGTCTTGAGCACCTCGGGGGTGGCGAAGCTGCTGTAGAACGGATCGGTTTCCAGGTTCAGGGTGTCTTGTAGCGTCTTGATGACATGGGCCATGGTGTCGAGCCCCACCACGTCGGCGGTGCGGAAGGTGCCCGAGCTGGCGCGCCCCAATTTTTTGCCGGTCAGGTCGTCCACCACGTCATAACTCAGTCCGAAGTTCTCCACCTCTTTCATGGTGGCCAGCATGCCGGCCACCCCGACCCGGTTGGCAATGAAATTGGGCGTGTCCTTGGCACGTACCACGCCCTTGCCCAGATTGCTGGTGACAAAGGCTTCGAGCTGGTCGAGGATGTGGGCTTCGGTCGTGGGTGTGTCAATCAGCTCGACCAGCAGCATGTAGCGCGGCGGGTTAAAGAAGTGGATGCCGCAAAAGCGCGGTTTGAGCGCTTCAGGCAGCACCTCGCTGAGTTTGGTGATGGACAGTCCCGAGGTGTTGGACGCCACGATGGCGTGCGGTGCGACAAAGGGCGCAATTTTCTGGTAAAGGTCAAGTTTCCAGTCCATGCGCTCGGCAATGGCCTCAATGATCAGGTCGCAGTCCTTGAGCAGGCCCATATGCTCTTCGTAGTTGGCCTGCTGGATCAGTGCAGCGTCTTCAACCACGCCCAGCGGTGACGGTTTGAGCTTTTTCAGGCCCTCCACGGCACGGGTGACGATGCCGTTTTTAGGGCCCTCTTTGGCCGGCAGATCGAACAGGATCACTGGCACTTTGCAATTGACCAGGTGCGCAGCGATTTGTGCGCCCATCACACCGGCGCCGAGCACGGCGACTTTTCTGACATTAAAACGAGACATGTTTATTTTCCTTGAGTGATTGATCAGGCCAGTGCGGCGTCAGTGTCCATCAGCACTGTGCTGCCAGTGCGTGCCGTGCGCATCAGGGTGGCGGTTTCCGGGAACAGCTTGGCAAAATAGAAGCGCGCTGTTTGCAGTTTGGCCAGATAAAACGGGTCTTGGTTGCCTGCAGCAATTTGGCGCAGCGCAACCTGCGCCATGCGCGCCCAAAAGTAGCCAAACACCAGGTGGCCGGCCACGCGCAGGTAGTCCACCGCAGCGGCGCCCACCTCGTCGGGGTTCTGGAAGCCCTTGAAGCCAAGCTCGGTGGTGAACTTGGTCATTTGCTCGCCCAGAATGGCAATCGGTGTGATGAATTCAGCCATTTTTTCGTTGACGCCTTCTTCAGCCACCAGCGCGCCCACCAGCTTGCCAAATTTCTTCAGTGTGGCGCCGTTGTTGCCCAGCACCTTGCGGCCCAGCAGGTCCAGGCTCTGGATCGTGTTGGTACCTTCGTAGATCATGTTGATGCGGGCGTCGCGCACAAATTGCTCCATGCCCCATTCCTTGATGTAACCGTGGCCGCCAAAGACCTGCAAGCAGGTCGATGTGCAGGTCCAGCCGTTGTCGGTGATGAAGGCTTTGACAATGGGTGTGAGCAGGGCCAGCAGTTCACCCGACTCCTTGCGCACCGCCTCATCGGGATGGTTGTGCTCTTTTTCGAGCAGCATGGAGCTGAAGCACATCAGGGCACGGCCACCTTCGGCATAGGCCTTGGCGGTGAGCAGCATCTTGCGCACATCGGGGTGCACGATGATCGGGTCGGCGGCCTTGTCTGGCGCCTTGGTGCCGGTCAGGGAGCGCATCTGGAGGCGGTCTTTGGCATAGGCCAGCGCGTTCTGAAACGCCACTTCGGTCAGACCCAGCGACTGGTTGCCTACCCCCAGGCGCGCCGCGTTCATCATGACAAACATACCCTGCATGCCCTTGTTCGGTTGCCCCACCAGCGTGCCTACCGCGCCGTCGAGCACGATCTGGGCGGTGGAGTTTGACTTGATGCCCATCTTGTGCTCCAGGCCGCCGCAGTAAATGCCATTGCGCGCGCCCAACGACCCATCGGCATTAACCAGGAATTTGGGCACGATGAACAGGCTCACGCCCTTGATGCCGGGGGGCGCATCGGGCAGGCGGGCCAGCACCAGATGGATGATGTTGCTCGTGAGATCGTGTTCGCCTGCGCTGATGAAAATCTTGTTGCCGGTAATCTTGTAGCTGCCGTCGCCCTGCGGTTCGGCTTTGGTGCGCATCAGCCCCAGGTCGGTGCCGCAATGGGGCTCGGTCAGGCACATGGTGCCGGTCCATTCACCGCTGGTCATCTTGTGCAGGTAGGTTTTTTTCTGCGCGTCGGTGCCATGGGTGTCCAGCGCGGCGTAGGCACCATGGGTCAAACCGGGGTACATGGTCCAGGCCTGGTTGGCCGAGTTCATCATTTCGTAAAAGCATTGGTTGACGATCAGGGGCAGGCCCTGGCCACCAAATGCCGGGTCGCAGGCCAGTGCTGCCCAACCTCCGGCCACGTATTGGGCGTAAGCCTCCTTATAGCCAGTCGGCGTGGTGACCGCGTGGCTGGCTACATCAAAAGTGCAGCCCTCGGTGTCGCCGCTGATGTTGAGTGGCAGCAGCACTTCGCTGGCGAACTTGCCGCCTTCTTCAAGCACCGCGTTGATGGTGTCGGCGTCCATCTCGGCATGCACCGGCATGGCTTGCAGATCCGCCGTGACATTGAGCATTTCATGCATGACAAACTGCATGTCGCGCAGCGGGGGGGTATAGATGGCCATGGTGGTTTCTCCTTGAAATTGGTTTAAATGACGCCGTCCTGCTTTGGCGGGGAGGCAGGACCTTCGGCGGAGGGCTTCGGGTTGACGCTGCGTGCTGCCGATTTGCCATAACGCAACAGGATGTTCTCAAAACCGGTGTTGGCGCGTTCAATGGCGCCCGGATTTTTTAGAAAGCGGGCTTCGTAATGCAGTGCCAGAATCAGGCCATGGATCTCAAACGCCATTTGGGCTTCGTCGGCATCGGATACCAAATGGCCTTCTTGCTTGGCTTGCACCACGGCCCGGTGCATGGCAGTCAGCCAGGTTTTGACTGAGTTGGCGAGGGCATCACGCACCAGGCCGGGCCGGTCGTCAAACTCGACCGCACCGCTGATGAAAATGCAGCCTGACTGGATCTCGATGGCGACTCGCTGCATCCAGTTGGCAAACAGGGCGCGCACCCGGGGCAAGCCGCGCGGTGCGTTCATGGCCGGGGAAAAGACCTCATTGGAAAAGCGCTGATAGTACTCACGAATGACCGAAATCTGCAGCTCTTCGCGTGAGCCAAAGTGGGCAAACACGCCGGACTTGCTCATTCGGGTAACTTCTGCCAGCATGCCAATGCTGAGGCCCTCCAGGCCAATCTGTTCGGCCAGACCCAGGGCGGCATCAATGATGGTTTGTTTGGTGTGCAGGCCTTTTTGCAACGCACGTGCACTGCTGGCGCGTTTGCCGGGGCGTCCGCTGGCGGCGGTGGGGTTGGAGGGGGATGCAGATGGCGTCATGGTGTTAAATAGTACGATCGTTCTATTTTGCAGCATTTAGCCCGTCAGTGCTAGGCTGACCTTTGTTTTAGGTGGTTTGATCTAGGGGGTTTACGGGTAAACACCTAGATTGATTTCGTTGAAGGTCCGGACTTTCTTTACACCACCAGCGGGTCTTCCTGCATGGCCTCAATCTGCTCTTGCAGCATTTGCACCTGACCTTGCCAGTAGTCGCTGGAGCCAAACCAGGGAAAGTGCCTGGGAAAGGTGGGGTCGTGCCAGCGCCGGGCAAGCCAGGCGCTGTAATGCAACAGGCGCAGGGTGCGCAGCGGTTCCATCAGCACGAGTTCGCGCCGGTCAAAAGGGCGGAACTGCTCGTAGCCGTCCACCAAAATGCCCAACTGGCGCGCGCGTTGTGGCCGGTCGCCGCTGAGCAGCATCCACAGGTCTTGCACCGCCGGCCCCATGCGGGCGTCGTCGAGGTCGACAAAATGCGGTCCCGGCCGGGCGCTGGCGGGCAGCTCCAGCGGCGTCCACAAAATATTGCCGGGGTGGCAGTCGCCATGCAGGCGAATCCGCTGGATCGCTTCGCCCTGGCTGGGTGCGCCCGACAGGCAGGCATGGGGGGTAATCAGATCCAGCGCTTGCTGCGAGGTTTTGGCCCAACTTGACTGCACGTCCAGCGGCACCTGGTCGTGGGCCAGCAGCCATTCCCGCGAGACCATGCCAAAGCTGGCCAGATCCAGCGCGGGCCGGTGTTCAAACACCTGGGCCGCACCGACCGTATGGATACGCGCCAGAAAACGGCCCACCCATTCCAGTACATCGGGGTCGTCCAGCTCCGGCAGGCGCCCGCCGCGCCAGGGGCTGATGCTGAAGGTAAAGCCGCCAAAGTGGTGCAGTGTGCTGCCATGCAAGACGAGTGGTCCGACCACCGGGATCTCGGCCGCCATGAGGTCCTGCGCGAACGCGTGCTCTTCCTGTATCTGTTCGTCACGCCAGCGGCCGGGGCGGTAAAACTTGGCCACCACCACGGTGCCGTCTTCCAGGTGCAACTGGTAGACGCGGTTTTCGTACGAGCTCAGCGCCATCTGGCGGCCATCGCCGTAGAAGCCCACGCTGGCCAGCGCGTCCATTACCACGTCGGGGGTGAGCGACTGGTAGGGGTGGCTGCCCCCGTGCCGGTGTTCAGGCATTGCTGTTGGCCCGTACTTCTTCAATGCTGGTCAAGCCTGCCAATACCTTGCCAATGCCGTCCTGGCGCAGGGTGCGGAATTGGCCGGAATGAAAGGCCTCGATCTGGATCAGCTCCGAGCGCGCACCGGTTTGAATCAGCCGCCGAACGCCAGGCGTCACACTCATCAATTCATGCAGTCCAATGCGACCGGCCATGCCGGTGCCCAGACAATGGCCACAGCCCGGCGCGCTGTAATGGCCAATCCAACCCTTGGCGCCAAACTCATGCATCCATTGCGCCAACACGTCTTCACGGGCTGGACGCAGATCTTCGGGGAAGGCATGTAGATAGTCGCGCAGCAGTTCGTCGACATAGTCATCGCTGGCACGTTCAACGGTGCGGCAAGAGGTGCAAAACTTGCGCGCCAAACGTTGCCCCAGCACGGCCAACAGGGAGTCTGCAAAATTAAACGGATCCATGCCCATGTCGGTCAGGCGCGTCACGGTTTCGGCGGCGCTGTTGGTGTGCAGGGTGGACAGCAGCATGTGCCCGGTCAGCGAGGCTTCGATGGCGATCTGCGCGGTCTCGCCGTCCCGGATTTCACCCACCATGATGATGTCGGGGTCGGCGCGCAAAAAGGAGCGCAGGGCTTTGGCAAAGGTCCAGTCAATTTTGGGGTTGATCTGGACTTGGCGCAGGTCGGGTTGGGTGATTTCAATCGGGTCCTCGGCGGTCCAGATTTTGCGTGCGGGGGTATTCAAATGACCCAGCACCGAGTGCAAGGTGGTGGTTTTGCCGGAGCCGGTCGGCCCCACGCACAGCACCATGCCGTAGGGGCGGGTAATGGCATCACGCAGTTGCTTGAAGTTGCTGTCGGTCAGCCCGAGCTTGTCCATGGCAATGGGTTTGCTGGTTGCCAGCAAACGCATCACCACGTCTTCCAGGCCGTTGGCGGTTGGGATGGTGGCAATACGCAGCTCAAGTCGGTGCTTGTTGGAAAATTTGCTGAAATCAATTTTGCCGTCCTGCGGTTTGCGTCGCTCGGAAATGTCCAGGCTGGCCATGATCTTGAGCCGGGCCACCAGGGCCGCGCGGTAGGTGTGCGGCAACTCCAGATAGGGCGACAAAATGCCATCCTTGCGAAAGCGGATGCGCACTTTGGCCCGCCTGGGCTGCGATTCGACATGGATGTCCGACACCCCTCTGGCATGCGCTTCCACGATCATGGTGTTGATCAGCCGCACCAGGGTGTTGTCCGATTGCTCAATCGGGCTCTCAAATTCTTCCGGGTCATCGCCGCCGGCACTGCTGAGTTCCATGGACTCAAGTAATTCGCTGGAGCTTGATTGATCTTCGGGCAGCCCCGTCAGGCCAGGCAGGTCTTCACTCAGTGCGGTGTGGTTAAGTCCAAATTTTTCGTAGGTATCCCGGATCGTTTGCTGAATCTGGAATTCATCGCCCAGCGTGGCAATGACCCGGCCCTGCACCAGAAACTCCAGCTCTTCGAGCATCTTGCGCTGGGTCGGGTCGACTGCGGCCACCACTGTCAGGTTGTCGCGCGAAATCAGGGGCATGACCTTGAGGCGCTGGGCCGTGCCGATGGGGATCTTGCGCAGCGCAGCATCTTCGATCGGAAATGCCGTCACATCCACCACCGGGTAACCCATTTTGCGTGCCAGGGCGGTGTTGAGCTGGCGTCGGGTCAGAAAGCCCATGTTGACGAGTTGTTGCCCCAGTGGCACCGAGCGCTCTGTCTTCTGTTTTTCCAGCGCTTGTTTCAGCTGCTCTTCGTCGATGTAGCCCAGGCGGGTCAAGGCCTCGCCGACCCGGATCATGGGCATTTTGGACTGCTGGTCCAGCGCCAGCATCAATTGCTCAGGGAAAACCACCGAAGTGTCCACCAGGTAGTCACCCAGTTTGCGGTTGCGCAGGTGGCTTTGTTCACTGGCCGCCTGTTCAACCTGCTGCGGGGTCACCACTTGCTGCTCGACCAACAGTTGCCCAATGTGGTCGCCCAGGCTAAAGCTGGTGAATGCCTCGCCCGGAACAAATACCTGCTCCACCGATCCCTGTTCGCTTCTTGGAGGGAACAGAAACACGCCATAGTCGGTCTCGACATAACCTACCGTCTGACCGGAGAGCAGATCGCCGTTTTTCATCGTCAAGTGGAATTCCACCGTGCTGCGGTAGGCCAGAATCTCGGCAAACTGTTCGTTGCTGAGAATCTCCTGGGGGTGAACCAGTTTTTTCAGGGTCAGGCGCCGAAAATCGGAAAAGGGCAAGGGCAGGGGCGTTTTGCTGTGCTCTATTTGTATGACAGCCACATGTGCGCCAGGGTTCAGGCTCACCAATTTACAAGGGCGCGTGGCCCCATTGAGGCCTTCCAGGTCACACGCCTGCGCCTGGCGCCAGGGTTCGCAGCTGCTGTAAATGGCATAGGGTGGCGAAGGCCAACAAAATTCCGTCGGTGAATCAGCCGCTGGCACCGGATGCGCCGTGGACCGCGGGTCAAGTTTGGGCGTCAGGGACAGCGGCGCACCTGGCACAGATGAAACATCGGTCATCAACAGCAACTCCCCAGTGTCAATAGATCAAAAAAAAGAACAAGTACCCCGGTATTCTCGCGAGGGACGTTAAAAGCGTGAGTCCATCATCATGCCTCAATTCAACGCAGGGACCTGAATTTTTGCGGCAAGCCGGACATGGCGGAGGCGTTTGTCTGGGTGCCAACCTCTACAACACGCGGCAGTTTTACGCTAACGTGCATCGATATTTTTTATAAAGACCAAAATCTGGAGAACGCCATGTTTGACTACCTCATCATCGGCGGCGGCTCAGCTGGCTGTGTGTTGGCCGCCCGGCTGTCCGAAGACCCCGATGTCTCGGTGGCGCTGCTGGAAGCGGGTCCGGCAGACAGCAGTGTGCTGATCCATTGCCCGGCGGGGCTGGCGGTCATGGCCAAATTCAGCCTGCTGGGCTGGGGCCTCAACACCGTCGCTCAGCCCGGTTTGAATGGTCGCGCAGGTTACCAGCCGCGCGGCAAGGTGCTGGGCGGCTCCAGTTCCCTTAACGCCATGATTTACACCCGTGGTTTCCCGGCTGACTACGACTTCTGGGCCGATCAGGGCAACCCCGGTTGGTCTTATGCCGAGGTCCTGCCCTATTTCAAAAAAGCCGAACACAACGAACGCGGTGCCGATGACTTTCATGGTTCAAACGGTCCCCTTAATGTGATGGATTTACGCTGCCCCAACCGCTTTGGCGAACTGTTTGTGCAGGCGGGCGAGCAGGCGGGTTACCAACGCAACGCCGATTTCAACGGCGCCAGCCAGGAAGGTGTGGGCCGCTACCAGGTGACGCATAAAAATGGTGAGCGTCACAGCACCGCCAAAGCCTATGTCACGCCAAACCTGTCACGGCCCAATCTGAAAGTGTTCACGGGCGCACTCACCACCCGCATCCTGTTGGACGGCAAGCGTGCCGTTGGTGTGGAGTACCTGCAAGAGGGCCAGATCCGGCGCCTCAAATGCCGCCGCGAGGTGCTGCTGAGCGCAGGAGCCATTCAGTCACCGCAGATTTTGATGCTCTCGGGTATTGGTCCGCGCGAGCACCTGCTGGCGCACCAGATCGCACCGCTCCACCACTTGGCCGGTGTGGGCCAGCATTTACACGACCACATTGACGTGGTCCAGGTGGTCGACGTGCCCCGCGGCAGGGATCTGTTTGGTGTGTCGCCAGGGGGCGCGTGGCGCATGCTCAAAGGTATTCTTGAATGGCGCAAAGCGCGCAGCGGCATGCTGACCACCAATTTTGCCGAAGCCGGCGGCTTCATCAAGAGCGACGCATCTGAGGCGATGCCTGACTTGCAACTGCACTTTGTGATTGGCAAGCTCATCAATCATGGCCGTACCACCACGCTGGGCCATGGCTACTCTTGCCACATGTGTTTGCTGCGACCGCAAAGCCGCGGTAGCGTGCGCCTGGTCAGCAAGGACCCGCAGGCGTTGCCGCTGGTCGACCCGGCTTTCCTGAGCGAGCAAGACGACATGGACCGGATGGTGCGCGGTTTCAGGTTGATGCGCAACATTCTGCAGCAGCCGGCGCTGGCGCAATTTGGCGGGCGCGAGCTGGCGGCCACGGCTACCGCGCGCACCGACGTCGAGATTGCGCAGACCATCCGCAAGCTGGCCGACACCATTTACCATCCGGTGGGCAGTTGCCGCATGGGCCCGGGCGACATGGACGTGGTTGATGCCGAGCTGCGCGTGCACGGCCTGGAGAGCTTGCGCGTGGTGGATGCGTCCATCATGCCGCGCATTGTGAGCGGCAACACCAATGCCCCGGTGATCATGATCGCCGAAAAAGCCGCCGCTATGATCAAGGCCTCGGCGCGATGAGTCACGCCGTTTGTCAAACCACTTCGATTTTCCATGAACTACCAAGCCAAGCCCGCGCGTTACGACACCATGCCCTACCGCTTTTGCGGCAAAAGCGGCCTCAAACTCCCCGCCATTTCACTTGGGTTGTGGCACAACTTTGGTGATGCCACGCCGCTGACGACCCAGCGCGAGATGCTGCGCACCGCGTTCGATGCAGGCATCACACACTTTGACCTGGCCAACAACTACGGCCCGCCCTACGGCAGCGCCGAGATCAATTTTGGCGAGCACCTGCGGCGCGACTTCAGGCCCTACCGTGACCAGCTCATCATCTCCAGCAAAGCCGGATGGGACATGTGGCCCGGCCCTTACGGCTCGGGTGGTGGTTCGCGCAAGTACCTGCTGGCCAGCCTGGACCAGAGCCTGCAGCGCATGGGGCTGGACTATGTGGACATTTTTTATTCGCATCGTTTTGATCCCGACACACCGCTCGAAGAAACCATGGGTGCGCTGGCCAGCGCCGTGCAGCAGGGCAAGGCCTTGTATGTGGGCATCAGCAGCTATTCGGCCAGCAAGACGATTGAGGCCGCCGCGCTGCTGAAGAGCATGGGCGTGCGCCCGCTCATTCACCAGCCGTCGTACAGCCTGCTGAACCGCTGGATCGAAGAAGACCTGCTCGACGCGCTTGATGACACCGGCATGGGCTGTATCGCCTTCAGCGCGCTGGCGCAGGGCCTGTTGACTGACAAATACCTCAACGGCATTCCTCAGGATGCGCGCATCAACCGCCCCGGAGGCGGCTCCTTCAAGCCTGATTTTTTGAGCGATGCCAACCTCAAACATGTGCGCGCCCTGAACGACATGGCGCAAGCGCGCGGCCAGAGTCTGGCGCAAATGGCCATCGCCTGGGTGTTGCGTGACGCCCGCGTCACCAGCGCCCTGATCGGTGCCAGTTCAGCCGCGCAAATTACCGAGCTGGCCGGGGTGCTGCGCTGCTTGAGCTTCAGTGCCGACGAGCTCAAGGCGATTGACCAGCATGCGGTCGAGGGCGGCATCAACCTGTGGCAAAAGCCATCGACCGACCAGCGCCCGTGAGTTTGCCTTCGCGCTCGAACCTGCTGGCGCTGGGCGCCATCGGATTGTGGAGCAGCTTGGCCAGCCTGGGGGTGGCTTTGAGCCATGTGCCGCCGTTTTTGCTCACCGGTCTGTCGCTGCTGATGGGGGGCCTGATTGCGTTGCCGCTCTCGGGCTTCAAGCTGGCGGCGTGGCGGGTGCCGCTGCCCACGCTGGCGCTGGGTGTGTATGGTCTGTTTGGATACCACTTCCTGTTGTTTGTCGGGCTGCAAAATGCACCGCCGGTGCAGGCCAATCTGGTCAATTACCTGTGGCCGCTTCTGATCGTGGTGCTGGCTCCGGTGCTGCTGCCCGGGCTCGCGCTGCGCTGGCAGCATGTGGTGGCCGCGCTCGTCGGTTTTGCCGGTGCGGTGATAGTGATCTTGAGCAGCGCCGATGCCGCTTCAAGCGGGCCGACCGGGTGGTCCTGGGGCTACCTGGCGGCGTTGGCCTCGGCTTTCATGTGGTCGAGCTACTCGTTGTTGACGCGCCGTGTGCCCCATTTTGATACGGCGGCCATTGGCAGTTTTGCCTGGCTCTCGGGGCTGCTGGCCTTGCTGTGCCACGCGCTGATGGAGCCTGCGGTGAGTCTGAGTCAGCGTGACTGGGCGTTGATTGGCCTGATGGGGCTGGGGCCGCTGGGCGGCGCCTTCTTTTTGTGGGACAAGGCGCTCAAGACCGGGGATGCACGCCATATCGGCTTGTTGAGTTACTTGACACCGCTGTTGTCCACGTCGATGCTGCTGTGGGTCAGCGGTCGCGCTTTGACCTGGCCGGTGGCGCTGGCGGGGGTGCTGATTGTGGGGGCGGCGTGGGTCGGCACGCGCGTCAAATAGGCAGGATTTCGAAGCCGTCGATGCGTCGACCCCGCTGTCTGCGACCCTTCGCTCGCGTTCCGGGCAACCTGCGCTGGTTGGGTTTTGCGGGGGAGTTGCACATCCAACCCCCAACGCCTCGTGCTGCTGCGCAGCACATCGTGCGTGTATGCATTAGCCCTGCGTCAATCTTGTAAGTGACTTAGCAGGCTTTCACCGTGCACAATGCGGCCATGATTGAACTTATTCACATTCAACAAGCCGCCCAGCGTCTGCAAGGGCACCTGCTGCGCACGCCCTGCGTGGCATCCAAGACGCTTTCGGACATCACCGGGGCGCAGGTGGTGCTGAAGTTTGAGAACCTGCAGTTCACGGCATCGTTCAAGGAGCGTGGCGCCTGCAACAAGTTGTCGCAACTCAAGCCCGAAGAGCGCGCCCGCGGTGTTATTGCCATGAGCGCGGGCAACCACGCCCAGGGTGTGGCCTACCACGCGCAGCGACTCGGCATCCGCGCGGTGATTGTCATGCCGCGCTTCACGCCGGGTGTTAAGGTCGAGCGCACACGCGGGTTTGGTGCCGACATCGTGTTGCACGGCGACACGCTGGATGAGGCGCGCGCCCACGCCTTGCAGTTGGCCGAGCAGCAGAAGCTGGTTTTTGTGCACCCCTATGATGACCCCGATATCGTGGCCGGCCAGGGCACGGTGGCGTTGGAGATGCTGGAAGACGTGCCCGATCTTGACACCCTGGTGGTGGCGATCGGCGGTGGCGGTCTGATTGCCGGTATGGCCACGGCGGCCAGGGCGATCAAGCCCGGCATCGAGATCATCGGTGTACAAGCCTCGCGCTTTCCGGCCATGTTGAATGCCATTAAGGGCACGCATCTGCCGCAAGGCAACAGCAGCATTGCCGAAGGCATTGCGGTGGGCACACCCGGCGTGTTGCCGCAGGCCATCATCCGCGAGAAAGTGAACGACCTGCTGCTGGTGGATGAAGGCGACATCGAACAAGCCATCGTGATGTTGCTGGAGGTCGAGAAAACCCTGGTCGAAGGCGCCGGGGCCGCCGGGCTGGCGGCGCTGCTGAAATACCCCGACCGTTTCAAGGGCAAAAAGGTGGGGGTGGTGCTGTGTGGCGGCAACATCGACCCACTGCTGCTGGCCGCCATCATCGAGCGCGGCATGGTGCGCGCCGGTCGACTGGCGCGCCTGAAAGTCAGTGCGCGCGATGTGCCGGGCACACTGGCCCTGATCACCGCCACCGTGGCTACCGCCGGGGCCAACATCAACGAGGTGCATCACCAGCGCGCCTTCACCACGCTGGCGGCGCAAAACGTCGAGATCGAGCTGGTGATCCAGACCCGTGGCCCGCAGCATATCACCGAGGTGCTGGACGCACTACAACAGGCCGGCCTGCAGGCGCAACTGGTGCAATGAGACCGCCAGACCGGGCACCGGGTTGATGAGTCGACACACGGCATTTTTTGTTTGGATCAACATCGGTGCAACTATTATTGATGTAACCGTCAGGTAACTGTCGGCCACTTTCCCTAAAATCAAACGCTTTGGGTTGTCGTGCCAAAAAGCCGAACACCCTGCCATTTTTATTACAGCCAGAGGACTTATCCGCCATGCCAAGCTTGAAAACAAACGCTCCCAGCTTTGTCAAAAATGCCAAATTGATCGCCTGGGTGGCCGACATGGCCGCGCTCACCCAGCCTGACCGTATTTATTGGTGTGACGGCTCCGATGACGAATACGCTCGTTTGTGCCAGCAGTTGGTGGATGCCGGTACCTTCAAGAAACTGAACCCCGCCAAGCGCCCCAACAGTTTTCTGGCCTGCTCTGACCCGAGCGACGTGGCACGTGTGGAAGACCGCACCTATATTTGTTGCGAGAAAAAAGAAAACGCTGGCCCCACCAACAACTGGATGGCACCCGTTGACATGCGCACCACCTTGCAGCCTTTGTTTGACGGTTGTATGAAAGGCCGCACCATGTACGTGGTGCCCTTCAGCATGGGGCCGCTGGGGTCACACATTTCGCACATCGGCATCGAACTCACCGACAGCGCCTACGTGGTGGTCAACCAGAAAATCATGACACGCATGGGCAAGGCGGTGTACGACGTGCTGGGCACCGACGGCGCATTCGTGCCCTGTATACACACCGTGGGCGCGCCACTGGCGGCGGGTCAGGCCGATGTGAAATGGCCCTGCAACAGCACCAAATACATCGTGCATTACCCTGAAACCCGCGAAATCTGGTCCTATGGTTCGGGTTACGGCGGCAATGCCTTGCTTGGTAAAAAATGTTTTGCACTGCGTATTGCCTCCAACATGGGCCGAGACCAGGGCTGGCTGGCCGAGCACATGCTGATTTTGGGTGTGACCAATCCGCAGGGCAAAAAATACCATGTCGCCGCCGCTTTCCCCAGTGCCTGCGGCAAAACCAATTTCTCCATGCTGGTGCCCCCGGCAGGCTTTGAAGGCTGGAAAGTGACCACCATTGGTGACGACATCGCCTGGATCAAGCCGCACGCTGACGGCAAGATGTACGCCATCAACCCTGAAGCAGGTTATTTTGGCGTAGCCCCGGGCACCAACTTCCACACCAATCCCAATTGCATGGCCAGCCTTGACAAAAACGTGATTTTTACCAACGTTGCTCTCACCGATGACGGCGACGTGTGGTGGGAAGGCATGGAGCAGGACGGTGGCGGCTTTCCCGCGCATTTGATCGACTGGCAGGGCAAGGACTGGACCCCCGAGCTGGCCAAGGCCAACGGTGTCAAGGCCGCGCACCCGAATTCGCGTTTCACCGTGGCCGCGGGCAACAACCCCGCGCTTGACCCTGAGTGGGACAACCCGGCGGGTGTCGCCATTGACGCCTTCATTTTTGGTGGCCGGCGTTCCACCACGGTGCCGCTGGTGACCGAATCGCGCAACTGGATGGAAGGCGTCTACATGGCCGCCACCATGGGTTCCGAGACCACCGCGGCGGCCGTCGGCCAGATGGGGGTGGTGCGGCGCGACCCGTTTGCCATGCTGCCGTTCTGTGGCTACAACATGAGTGACTATTTCCAGCATTGGCTCGACATGGAGCACAAGCTCGAAGAGCAGGGCCACACCCTGCCCAAAATTTTCTGCGTCAACTGGTTCCGCAAGAACGACGCCGGCAAATTTGTCTGGCCCGGCTACGGTGACAACATGCGTGTGCTCAAGTGGATGATTGACCGCCTGGAGGGTGCGGCCCAAGGTGTTGAGACCATGTTTGGCGTGGCCCCCCTGTTTGACGAACTCACCTGGACCGGCCTGCCCTTCAGCGCTGAGCAGTTCAACACCGTGACCAGCATTGACAAGGCGGCTTGGGCCGAGGAACTTAAATTGCATACGGCCCATTTTGAGCAGTTGTCCTACCATTTACCGCAGGCACTGATTGAGACCAAGGCTGTGCTGGAGCAGCGCCTGAACGCCTGATGTGTTCGTTGGGGCGGCGCCGATGACTGGGGTGGCCGTTGCGACAAGGCAGTTCCGTTTACCCTGGTTTCTTGACAAATGGCAATACGCGGCCCTGCCGCTTGGGTAAACTGGCGACCCGTTTAAGGAGTTCCCTCATGAAGATTCTTCTCGCTGTTGATGGCAGTCCGTTCACCAAAAAAATGTTGGCCTACCTGGCTGCTCACGAGCTGTTTTCGTCTAAAAACGAGTACACCGCGTTTACCGCCCAGATGATGCTGCCGACCCAGGCGCGTGCTGCGCTGGGCAAGGAGCTGGTTGCCAAATATTATGAAGACGAAGGCCAAAGGGTGATGAATCCGGTTGCCAAGTTTCTGGAGCGCCATGGGGTCAAGGCCAAGGTGGTATGGAAGACCGGTAATGCGGGTGAACTCATTGCCAAGCTGGCAGAGGTTGAAAAATTTGACCTGGTGGTGATGGGCTCGCATGGCCATGGTGCCCTGGTCAATCTGGTGGTGGGCTCGGTGGCCACCAAAGTGTTAGCCAATTGCAAGGTGCCGGTCTTGATCGTGCGCTGAGTCGCCGCCTGTTGTGCACGCACGCAGTCGTTCATCAGCGCCTCCCATGACCACCTCTGATTTGACCGCTGCTGTTTTTTCCCCTGTCGCCCGCGAGGCCGGTTTTTTTGATCAGAGCAAGGGGCAACAGGTGTTGCCGACCATGATCGGTTTCTGGGACGCCCAACTGCGCAATCGTTTTGGTAATGCGGCGTATTTGTCCTGGTTTGGCGTGGACCCGGAAAAAATGCCTGGCAAACACCTTCGGGAAGTGATAGGCGAAGAAACATTCCGCCTGAACCTGCCTTATCTGGAGGCCGTGCTCAAGGGCGAAGTACAACGCTTTGAGCGTCAGGTCACTTCGCCCGACCGGCAGCATGTCTGGTTGATGCGGGTGGAATACCACCCCGAGATCGTTCATGGTGAGGTGCAGGGGTTTTATGCGCTGTCCTATGACATCACGGCATCCAGGCAGACCGAGCAGGCTTTGCTGAAAAGCAATTCAGAACTCACGGGCACCTTGAGCCAGCACAAACGTGATCAGGCGCGACTCCAGGAAGCGGAGCTTCAATTGCAATCGGCGATCGAGACGATGGGTGAGGCGTTTGCCATTTTTGATGCCGATGACCGCTTGGTCTATTTCAATGCCCACTACCGGGACTTTTACCGAACCTCTGCGCCCATCATTGAATTGGGGCGCAGCTTCGAAGAAATTATTCGCTATGGGGTGGCGCACGGCCAGTTCAAGGCGGCAGTCGGGCGAGAGGATGCCTGGATCGAAGAACGGATGGCCATTCATCGTCAGGGCCAGCATGAGTTGATGCAATGCCTGGACGATGGTCGCTGGCTCAAAATTCGCGAACGCCGCACCGCCGACGGCCACACCATTGGCATCCGGTTTGATGTCACCGAACTTTTTGTTGCCAAACAGGCGGCGGAAGCGGCCAATGTGGCAAAAAGCCAGTTTCTGGCCACCATGAGCCATGAAATACGTACCCCCATGAATGCCATTTTGGGCATGGCGCAGTTGCTCATGTTGCCCAAATTGACAGAGGCGGACCGGCTTGACTATGCACGTATTCTTGTCGATTCGGGCCAGGCCCTGCTGCTGCTGCTCAACGACATCCTGGACCTTTCCAAAATTGAGTCAGGGGCGCTGCAACTTGATGCGATCACCTTTGATCCCAGCCAGATACTGGTGGCAACACAAAACCTTTTCAGCAAAGTCGTGAACGACAAAGGCCTGCAAATTGCTACCCATTGGTCAGGCCCCAGGCAGGTCTATTTGGGTGATCCGCACCGCATCCAGCAGATGCTGACCAACTACATCAACAACGCCATCAAGTTCAGCACACACGGCCGGATCACGATTGACGCCCGCGAGCTGAGCTCCGATGGCCAGACGGCCCGTCTTGAGTTTGCTGTTTCTGACCAGGGTGTTGGCATTGCCAAAGACCAGCAAGCACGTTTGTTTGAGCGTTTTTCCCAGGTTGACAATTCGATCACACGTCAGTACGGCGGCACCGGTCTTGGCCTGTTTCTGGTGCGCAGTCTGGCCCATTTGATGGGCGGTGAAGTCGGCGTTGAAAGTGAAGCCGGTCAAGGGGCGCGTTTCTGGTTTCGTATTCGGCTCGGCGTTGCGACAGCGCTTATGAAGCCGCTGTCCGGGCAGGACCAGGCGCCGCCGGGACCTGTGTTGCCAGCGCAATTTTCCTGCCATGTCATGGTGGCTGAAGACAACCTGCTGCAGCAAAAACTGATTGATGTTTTGTTGAAGCGACGCGGCATCCGCATCACCCTGGTCGCCACGGGGCAACAGGCGGTGGATGCCATCCGGCAGGGTCATGATGCCGACCTGATCCTGATGGATTTGCGCATGCCGGAGTTGAGCGGCTACGATGCCGTGCCCCAGATCAGGCAGTGGGAGCTTGAAACTGGTCACCCACGGCGCCCCATCATTGCCTTGACCGCCGATGCCTTTGAGGACGACCGCCAGCGCTGTCTGGCGGTGGGCATGGATGATTTTTTGACCAAACCCCTGAATGTGTTTGCCCTGGAGGCCATGCTCAAAAAATGGTTGCCCGACGCCTTGGGCGAAGCGGCTGCGGGCAAAGAGGACGTCCCGGTGGACATTGTTTTGGCCAACCCGCAGGTCCAGGCCTTGATCCACGAGCTGATGCCCTTGTTGTCGCAAAACAAATTTGATGCGCTGCGCCGATTCAAGCAATTGCAGGAAGCTGTGGCCGGTACCGAACTTGCCGCCCCCATGGCGCAGGCGGGGCTGGAGCTTGAAAGTTTTCGTTTTGACCTTGTGCTGGATCGCTTGCAGCGCTTGCTCGCCGCCCGTCAGCCAGAAGCGTCATGATGTCCAGACGCCCGCAGGTCCTGGCGATCGACGACACCCCGGTCAATTTGTTTGCCCTGGGTGCAGTGATGGAAAAAGACGTCGACCTGCAAGTCGCCACGTCGGGTGCGGCGGGCATCAAGCTGGCGCTTCAGGCGACGCCTGACCTAATCCTGCTGGACGTGATGATGCCCGACATGGATGGTTATGAAACCTGCCGCCGCATCAAGGCGGATGCGCAGCTGGCGCATGTACCGGTGATTTTTCTGACGGCATTGGCCCATATCGAGGCTGAAAGCACCGGGCTGGCCCTGGGCGCGGCTGACTACATCACCAAGCCCATCAATGTTGACATTGCCAGACTCAGAATCCTCAACCTGCTGGAGCGCGAAGGATTACGCCGGGAGGTGATGGCCCAGCGTGACGAGTTGCAACAACTCATTACCCGGCTTACGCAGAGCAGCGCCAAGCTCGAAGCAGCACGCCAGCGCGAGCTCGGGATTGGCTTTGACATCCAGCGCTCCCTGCTCAAGGGCGATGTGCCTGAGGCGATTGAAGGGGCCTGTTTTGCCTGTTCAAGTCAGCCCTCGCAAGGCATTGATGGCGACTTTTACGACATTCGTTGCATCGATGCAGACTGCTTTGATGTGTTGGTGGGTGATGTCATGGGCAAAGGGGTGCAGGCTGCCCTGATCGGCGCGGCGATCAAGATGGCTTACCACCAGGCCGTGGCTGATCTGCTGATCGACCACTTGCGCCTGCCAACGCCTGCCGAAATACTTAACCGCGTGAACCAGATGCTGACCCCGCGCCTGATCACGCTTGCCTCATTTGCGACCCTTGCCCTATACCGGTTTCACCCATCCCGGGGTACCCTTACCTTTGTCAACGCGGGTCACACCTCTGGCCTGTTGTTAAGGCAGGGCCGAGTGCAGGCGCAGCCGATTTCCGGCGACAACCTGCCGATTGGCGTTTTGCTCAGCGAGGTCTATACCGAGCGCTGTCTTGCCGTCGCCAGCGGTGACAGCCTGTTGGTGTTCTCGGACGGCATCACCGAGGTTCTGAATGCCGAGGGTGAAGAATTTGGCCAGGAGCGGCTGGCCGCACAATTTGAGGCAGTACTTGATGCGGATGACGGCACCGGTGAGGCCAAGCTTGAGCGCATCCGGTGCGCCGTGCAGCAATTTACCGATGGCGCCCTGGCGCCGGATGACCAGACGGCGCTGATTGTCGCGCTGAGGTAAGGACTGCCAAGCAGCGCATCAGCGTCTGAAGCTTGCCATAAAAACGTATGATTGACATGAATTTAACAAGGCACAAGAAATGGCAAAAGGCATGATTCTGGCAGCCGGGCAGGGTACCCGCGTGCGGCCCTTGACGCGCGATTTACCCAAGCCCATGGTGCCCATTTTGGGCAAACCGGTGATGGCGTACCTGATTGAGCACCTGGCGCGCCACGGCATCACCGAGATCATGGTCAACGTGGCCTGGCACCATCAAAAAATCGAAGAGTATTTCGGTGACGGCAGGCGTTGGGGCGTGCAAATTGGCTACGCTTACGAAGGAGTGCGCGACCATGGCGAAATCTTGCCGCGGCCGATGGGCTCGGCGGGTGGCATGCGGCGTATTCAGGACTTCAGCGGGTTTTTTGATGAAACCACTCTGGTGCTGTGTGGTGATGCGCTGATTGACCTGGACATTACCGCAGCCTTGGTAGAACACCACACCAAAAACGCCATGGCCAGTGTGGTAGCGATGGACGTGCCCCTGGCCGACGTGCAAAGCTACGGCATCGTGGTGGCGTCCGAGGACGGGCGCATTGCCTCGTTCCAGGAAAAACCCAAACCATCGGAAGCTAAGTCGACATTGGCGAGTACGGGCATCTATATCTTTGAGCCCGCCGTGCTGGGCTTTGTGCCGCCGGATCAAGTCTATGACATTGGCTCCCAGTTGTTCCCTGATTTGGTCGCGCATGAACTGCCGTTCTATGTGCAAAACCGACCTTTTAATTGGCTGGACATTGGTCGGGTGGGGGATTATTGGTCGGTCTTGCAGCGGGTGTTGCGGGGGGAAGTGGCCGACATGAGCATGCCGGGTCGGCAGATCAAGCCGGGCATCTGGGTGGGTATCAACACCTCCATTCCATGGCATCAGGTCAACATTGAGGGACCTGTTTTTATTGGTTCAAGTGTGCGTATTGATCCCGGGGTCACGATTGTGGGGCCAGCCTGGATTGGTCACGGCTGCCATCTGCGCACCGGCTGCAAGGTGGTACGCAGCATTTTGTTTGAATACACCCGTATTGCCGCAGACATGGTGTTCAGTGAAGTGATTGTGTCACCTGATTACTGTGTGGATCGCCATGGTGAAACTTTTTACCATGACGACGATGCCACCCGCTTGCGCTGGGGTGATGCCCGGGCCTAGGCCCGAGGCGCATAAATTGTCAGGGCCTGATATTGCGCCCAAGGCGCACGGTATTGGCGCCATGGCCATGTGTATACGTCACCCGGTCGCAGGCCTGGTGAATGATGGAAAGACCAAATCCACCTTCAGGAAAATCAGCAAGTTCAGCGGCGGGTAAGTGCTTGGGTGGGGTAAATGCCTCACCCGGATGCACCACCTCCAGCACAAATTCCTGCGCCGTGCAATACGCCGAAACTTTGACCATGGCATGGTCGGGCAGACCTTTGGTGTGCCGCACAATGTTGGTGAAAACTTCCAGGGCTGCAATGTCGAACAATCCGGCGTCTGGTTCCGGGAGACCCGCTTGCAGTGTTTCTCTGGCGACAAAGTCGTGAAAAGCGCGCAGCGAGTCCAGGCCAATGGGGAGTTCGAGTCGCGCAACTTGCACGCACTTCATCATGAAACCTCTGCAAATGACCCGACGGCGTCATCACGCGACGTGTAGATACTGAACAAGCGATGCATGCGCATCAGTTCAAACAAGGCCCGGATGGTTTTGGACATGGCGCACAGTTTGAAGTCGCCATGCTGACTGTTGAGCAGGCGCAAGCAGGAAATGAGCGCGCCCAGGCCCGAACTGTCGACCACCTTGACCCCCGACATGTCGAGGACAACGCGTGTTTTTCCCTGGATGGCCGCTTGAATTGCGTCCTTGAATTCCAGCACATTGCCGGCATCCAGGTGGTCTTCGCGCAAGGTGATGACCAGCACATCATGATCCGACATGGCGCTTTCAAGCGAGAACTGTTTTTCCATTTGTGATCCGAGGTGAGAGGCAAGGGCAAAAAGACCAGATGCCGAATGGTAACGGGTGTTTTTCTCAGACGCTCCAGCGCAGCCAGCCCCACAGCAGCCCCAGCGTCAAGAGCGTTACCGGCACACCCACGCGGGCATGCATGCGCCAGTCGATCACAACGCCACTTTTTTGTGCCAGGTCCACGACAATCAGGTTGGCAATGGAGCCCACCAGCAGCAAATTGCCCGCCAGTGTGCTCACCAGCGCCAGCGTGACACCCGCGTCCGAGCCTTGCAGGTGCGGCAGCAGCAGCATCACGGCGGGCACGTTGGAAACCAGGTTGGACAGTCCGACACCGGCCACAAACAAGGCGCCGGGGTCGGCCAGCTGCACGCCTTGTGCTGCCAGCCAGGCCACTGCCTGCGCCGCCAGACCGGTGGACTCGAACGCATGGTTGACCACAAACAGACCCATGAACAGCACCAGCAGTTGCCAATCGATGAAACCCATCACGTGGGACGAGTGAAAGCGTCGGCTCAATAACAGCACACCCGCGCCCACCAGTGCCGCGATTTCGCGCGGCCAGTCGGTGAACAAAAACACCAGCAGCAGCGTGGTTGCCACTGCCAGGCCCTTGGCCGTCTGCCAGGCATCAAACGGTGGTGCTTGCAGTGGGCCGTAACCGGTGGGCAGGTCCGGCGGCATGGCACGGCATGCGTCGGCTTGTGTATCGGGCTCTTCATGGCCCGGACCCCACACCAGCCAGCCCCACAGCACCAACAGGCTCAACAGCACCGGCGGCAGGGCCTGACGCACATAGCCGCCAAAGGGCAGCTGCAGCACCGAGCCGATCAGCATGTTTTGCGGGTTGCCGATCAGGGTGGCCGCCGATCCGATGTTGGCGGCACAGGCCAGCCCCAGCAAAAAAGGCACCGGGTTCAGGCGCCGCTGCAGGCACAGTTGCGCCACCACCGGTGTCATGGCCAGGCAAATGATGTCGTTGGAAAACACCGCCGACAAGGCGCCGGCCACACCAATGATGGCGCCCAGCAAGGCGTTGCGTCCCAGCGGCAGGGTCGCCACCTGGCGCGTGACGGCGGTGTAGAAGCCGCCCAGGCGCATTTGCGCCGACACCACCATGAACGCAAACAGCAACAGCACGGTGGGCAAATCCACGGCGCTTGCCGCTTGTGTGGTGCTCATGGCGCCCAGGCCGATCACGCCAATGGCGCCCAGCAGCGCCACCCCGGAGCGGTCGACTTTGAGGCGCGGCAGGCCACCCAGAATCATGCCGACATAGACGGTGACAAAAATCGCCACAATACCCCAGTCGAGCAGGCCATGTTCAGGTGTCATGTGGTGTGTTTGGCGGTCCGTAAAATTGCACCAACTTTAACCTTATTAAATTTTTCCCATGACTTCAAAACACCTGCAACGTGGCGCCTTGAACGGCGGTGTGATCGCCATGCTGATTGGGGCGCTGGCGCTTGGCGCTTTGCTCATCTATTCAGCCGCGTCGGGTTATGAACTGCCCTTTTGGCCGGCGATGGCGGTCATTGCTGTCAACGTGGTGGCAGCTGGGCGATTGTTGTGGACGCTGATCCAGGCAAAAAAAAACCGTTAAGCGGCTGGCTGGTGCGCTTGGCGCAAGGCGGCCTGAAATGCCTGGGTCACACGGGTCGGCTGCGGCGAAGCCCGCACAATGCTGAAAAAGCTGCAATGGTAGGTGAACTGCTGGGGCTGCACCGCATGCATGCGGCCCTGGCGCACAAAACTCTCTGCGTAATGGTCGGGCAAGAAACCCAGATAACAGCCTGACAGGATCAGCGTGGCAATCGATTCCTGGTCGTAGCCGGTGGCCGCGCGGCTGAGCTTGACCTGCTGGCTCAGTTCCATGTTGGGCGAGTGGTAGCCCAGGCCGGCAAAAGCGTAGGCGCGCAGGGCATCCCAGTTTTGGGGTTCCTGCTTTGCGTCCGAGGTGAACAAAGGGTGGTCTGCACTGGCATACAGGTACATGGTCTCGGTAAACAGCTCGTCATAGGTCAGCACGGCCGAGCTGCGGTGACCGGGGATGATGCCCACCTGAAATTGGCCGTCGAGCACACCGCGCTCAATGCTGTTGAGTGGCGCCACGTGCAGGTGCAGGCGCACGTCTGGCGCTTGGCTGACAAAGCGCCGGATGGCGTCGCCAATGTGGGCTTCTGTGTTGCTGGCGGTTTTGTCAAACACGGCAATGTGCAGCTCGCCACCCATGCGCTGGTGAATCTCGTCGACACTGCAGCGAAAGGCATCGACGCCGGCCAGCAGGCGCAGTGTCTCGGCATAAATCTGCTCACCTTCCGGGGTCAGGGCAAAACCGGCGCGGCCACGGCGGCACAGGCTCAGGCCCAGGCGTGTTTCCAGGTCCTTGATATGGCGGCTCACCGTGGAGGTGCCAATGTTGAGCTCCAGTTCGGCCGCCGCCATGCCGCCGCAGTCCACCACCGTTTTGAACACGCGCAGCAGGCGGATGTCCATGTCGCTCAGCTGCCCCAGGGCAGCACGGGTTTTTACTTGCATAAATTGATAACCAAGTTGTGATAGTTAAGCATTTATAAGAGTAACAGAGTCACGCAAAATCGCCAAATTGCTTTTTTTGGAGACCCCATGAACATGACCGATGCCCAAGTATTGAACCGCCCGCGCACCGATGCCGCCTGGCTCGACGCCCACTGGATGCCCTACACCGGCAACCGCGACTTCAAGGCCCACCCGCGCATGATGGCTTCTGCCAGCGGTTGTTATTACACCGACATCGACGGCCGCCAGATTTTTGACGGCCTGTCCGGGTTGTGGACCTGTGGCCTGGGCCATGGCCGTCCTGAAATTGTCGAAGCGGCCAGCCGCCAGCTGGCCAGCCTGGACTACTCGCCGGCTTTTCAGTTCGGCCACCCGTTGTCTTTTGCGCTGGCCAACAAGCTCAAGGAACTCACGCCCGCCGGTCTCGACTACGTGTTTTTCACCGGCTCGGGCTCGGAGTCGGCCGACACCTCGCTCAAGATGGCGCGCGCCTACTGGCGCGCCAGGGGGCAGGCCAGCAAGAGCCTGCTGATCGGTCGCGAAAAGGGTTACCACGGGGTCAACTTCGGCGGCATCTCGGTGGGTGGCATTGGTGCCAACCGCAAGGCTTTCGGCCAGGGGATTGCGGCCGACCATCTGCCGCACACCCAGCCGCCTGCCGGCGTGTTCCACCGTGGCATGCCGCCGGCTGAGGGCCCGCATGGCATGGTGCTGGCCGAAGACCTGCTTAAACTCATCGCCCTGCATGATGCCAGCAACATTGCCGCCGTCATCATCGAGCCGATGTCGGGTTCGGCCGGCGTGGTGGTGCCGCCGGTGGGCTACCTGCAGCGCATCCGCGAGATTTGCACCGCCAACAACATCCTGCTGATTTTTGATGAAGTCATTACCGGCTTTGGCCGCATGGGTGCCTACACCGGCGCCGAAGCCTTTGGCGTCACGCCTGACATCATGAACGTGGCCAAACAAATCACCAATGGCGCCCAGCCGCTGGGTGCGGTGTTGGCCAGTAAGGACATTTACGATACCTTCATGGCGCAGGGTGGCCCCGACTACATGCTCGAATTTGCCCACGGCTACACCTATTCGGCGCACCCGGTGCCCTGTGCCGTGGGCCTGGCGGTGCTTGACATCCTGGAGCGCGAAGCCATGGTGGAGCGCGTCAGGACACTGAGCCCCTATTTCGAGAACGCGGTGCACAGCCTGCAAGGGGTCAAACATGTGACCGGCATCCGCAACTTTGGCTTGGCGGCCGGTCTGAGCATTGATGCGCTGCCGGGTGAACCCGCCAAACGGCCGTACCAGATTGCCATGGCCATGCTGGCCAAGGGCTTTTATGTGCGTTACGGTGGCGATACCATCCAGATGGCGCCACCTTTCATTGCCACGCCCGCGCAGATTGACAGCCTGGTCAATGCACTGGGTGAAACCATCAACCAAACTGCCTGAACCTTGTCAACCATGTCACAACTTCCGCAAATCCAACACCTGATCAACGGCCAGTTGGTCGACGGTGGCACGCGTCAGGCTGATGTTTTCAACCCCGCCACGGGCCAGGCTGAAAAGCGTGTGTTGCTGGCCGACAAGCTCACTGTGGAACAGGCCATTGCCAGCGCCCAAGCCGCGTTTCCGGCCTGGCGCAATACGCCGCCGCTCAAGCGCGCGCGCGTCATGAGCAAGCTCAAAGAACTGCTCGAAGCCAATTCTGAGGCCATTTGTGCGCTGGTTACCGCCGAGCACGGCAAAGTGCTGTCAGATTCGATGGGCGAGCTGCAACGTGGCATTGAAAACGTGGAATACGCCAGTTACGCGCCTGAGCTGCTCAAGGGTGAGCACAGCAAGAATGTCGGCCCGGCCATGGATTCATGGAGCGAGTTTCAGGCGCTGGGTGTGACCGCCGGCATCACCCCGTTCAACTTCCCCGTCATGGTGCCGCTGTGGATGTGGCCGATGGCGGTGGCTTGCGGCAACACCTTCATTTTGAAACCATCCGAGCGAGACCCATCCAGCACGTTGCTGGTGGCGCAACTGGCGCTGCAAGCAGGCCTGCCACCGGGCGTGCTCAATGTGGTGCAAGGTGACAAGGAGGCGGTCGACACGCTGCTCACCGACCCGCGCGTCAAGGCCGTCAGCTTTGTCGGCTCAACCCCGATTGCCGAATACATCTATGCCACCGGCTGCGCCCACGGCAAACGTGTGCAGGCTTTGGGTGGTGCCAAAAACCACGCCGTGGTGATGCCTGATGCCGACATCCCCAACGCCGTCAATGCCCTCATGGGTGCGGCCTATGGCTCGTGTGGTGAGCGTTGTATGGCCATCCCGCTGGTGGTGGCTGTGGGTGATGCCACCGCCGACGCGGTGGTGGTCGGCCTCCAGGTTGAGATTGCCAAAATGAAGGTCGGCCCCGGCACCCATGCGGCTTGCGACATGGGACCACTGGTGACCAAGGCACATTTTGAGAAGGTGAAAGGCTACGTCGATCAGGGTGTCAAAGAGGGCGCCACGCTGGTGGTCGATGGTCGCGGTGTCAGTGTGCCCGGCCATGAGGGCGGCTACTTTTTGGGTGCCTGCCTGTTTGACAACGTCAAGCCCGGTATGGTGACTTATCAGGAGGAAATTTTTGGCCCAGTACTGGGTGTGGTGCGGGTCAAGACGCTGCAAGAGGCGATGGACATGATTGATGCCCATGAGTACGGCAACGGCACCTGCATCTTTACCCGCGACGGGGAATCCGCCCGTTATTTCTCGGACAACATCCAGGTGGGTATGGTCGGTGTCAATGTGCCGCTGCCGGTGCCAGTGGCCTACCACTCGTTTGGCGGCTGGAAGCGCAGCCTGTTTGGCGACCTGCACGCCTATGGCCCGGACGCGGTGCGTTTTTATACCAAGCGCAAAACGATTACCCAGCGCTGGCCGTCTGCGGGCGTGCGAGAAGGGGCGGTTTTCAGTTTTCCGAGCAACCGCTAAGCGGACGCTTGTTTAGCGCCTGTCTGACGTCGGCAGGCGCCACATCCAGAGCGCCACCAGCGCGCAGCAGGCGCTGGGGATCCAGCCAATGCTTGAAGGCATGAAGCACCAGGCGAGTCCTGAACTGAGCGCCATGGTGCCCCAGGCAACCTGCTTGGCGCGCATTGGCACGGCGCGCTGGCTGCGCCAGTCCCGCACCATCGGGCCAAAGAGCGGGTGTCTCAGCAGCCATTGTTCATAGCGCGCACTCCCCAGCGAAAAGAAATAGGCGGCCAACAGCACAAACGGGGTGGTGGGCAACAGCGGCAGCACGATGCCGATGGCACCCAAGAGCAGGCACAGCGCGCCACAGATCAGCCAGACCCAGCGCACCCAGCGGGGGCGTGACGGTGGTGGTGATGGCACGGCAGGTGGCAGGGTGGCGGACAAAATTTAACGTGGTATTGACAATACAGGTCGCCATTGTCAGGCGGTTTAACGCACACTTCGGGTTTTCCATTTCAAGGAGATTTGCATGCTGGTCGGACTGCCCAAGGAAATCAAGAACCATGAATACCGCGTCGGCCTGACGCCGGCCAGTGTGCGCGAACTCAGTGCGCACGGGCACCAGGTGCTAGTGCAAACAGGGGCCGGTGCCGCCATCGGTTTGAGCGACGATCAGTATCTGGCCGCTGGCGCTACCCTGGCGCGCGATGCGGCGCAGGTCTTTGCGGCGGCTGAGATGATCGTCAAGGTCAAGGAGCCCCAGCCCCATGAGTGCGCCATGCTGCGCCCGGGGCAAATTTTGTACACCTACCTGCACCTGGCCCCCGACCCGGCGCAAACGGCAGCGCTGGTCAAGTCGGGTGCGGTCTGCATCGCTTACGAGACCATTACCGGCTCCGGTGGCGGCCTGCCGCTGCTCGCGCCGATGAGCGAGGTGGCAGGGCGCATGGCGGTGCAGGCCGGCGCCGCCCACCTGGAAAAGTCCAAGGGTGGCATGGGTGTGTTGCTGGGTGGTGTGCCCGGAGTGCCAGCCGCGCATGTGGTGATTTTGGGGGCAGGGGTGGTCGGGACACATGCGTTGCAAATGGCCGTGGGCATGGGTGCCAAGGTCACCGTGCTCGACAAAAATGTGGACCGGCTGCGCCAGCTTGACCTGGTGTTCGGCAACCGCATCAGCACGCTCTATTCAAGTGCCCACAGCGTGGAAGAGGCGGTGCTGGACGCCGAACTGGTGGTGGGCGGTGTGCTGATTCCCGGCGCCGCCGCGCCCAAGCTGGTCACGCGCAGCATGATCTCGCGCATGAAGCAGGGCGCCGTGGTGGTCGATGTAGCGATTGACCAGGGCGGCTGTTTTGAGACCTCGCACGCCACCACCCATGCCGAGCCCACCTTCGTGGTCAATGGCGTGGTGCATTACTGTGTGGCCAACATGCCCGGTGCGGTAGCGCGCACCAGCACCTTTGCCCTCAACAATGCCACCATCACCCATGCTGTGACACTGGCGGACAAGGGCTGGATGCAGGCGCTCCGGGACAACCCGCACCTGAAAAATGGCCTCAATGTGGCGCACGGGCAGGTCACTTATGAGGCTGTGGCCAGCACGCTGGGCTACGCCTACGTGCCTGCCGATTCGCTGCTGGGCTGAGGTCTGCCTGATCCAGGCTGAGGGGTTCGCCGGGCAGGGGATAATGCGCGCCACATGGCACTTATCACACTACTTGACGGACAACTGGCTTTTGGGCACGTCCCGCTGCTGGATCACACCACTTTTTCTCTGGAAACGCAGGAGCGCGTCGGCCTGATCGGCCGTAATGGCGCGGGCAAATCCTCGCTGCTTAAGATTTTGGGCGGGCTGGAGAAGCCCGATGACGGTACCTTGCAGGTGCAAGGCAACACCCGAATTTCTTACGTGGCGCAAGAGCCGCAGCTCGATTCCGACGCGACTGTGTTCGAGGCCGTCAGCGCCGGCCTGGCCCGGGTGCGCGACCTGATTGACGAGTATTCCCAGGGGCATGGCGACCTGGACGCGATGCAAAGCGAAATTGAGTCGCTGGACGGCTGGAATTGGGAGCAACGCGTGGGCGAGACCCTGCACCGCCTGCACCTGGACGCCGATGCGCGCATCAGCACGCTGTCGGGCGGCAACAAAAAACGCGTGGCGCTGGCCCAGGCGCTGGTGGCCGCGCCCGACGTGTTGCTGCTCGACGAGCCGACCAACCACCTGGACCTCGACAGCATCGAGTGGCTGGAAGGCCTGTTGTGTGACTTCAAGGGCTCCATCGTCACGGTAACCCACGATCGCTCGTTTCTGGACAATGTGGCGACCCGCATTGTCGAACTCGACCGGGGCAAGCTGCTGAGTTACCCCGGCAACTTTGCCGCCTACCTGGTGCAAAAAGAAGAACAGATGGCACAGGAGGCGGTGATCAACGCGCGCGCCGACAAGCTGCTTGCCGCAGAAGAGGTGTGGATTCGCCGCGGCGTGGAAGCGCGGCGCACCAAGGCGCAGGGGCGCATCAACCAGTTGGCCGTGCTGCGCGCCAACCGCGAGGCGAGGCGCGAGGCGTTGGGCAGCGTCAAGCTTGACGTGGCCAGCGGTGCCGTCAGCGGCAAGCTGGTGGCGGAGCTCACCCATGTGAGCAAGAGTTTTGGTGAGCGCAAAATTGTGGATGACTTTTCCACAGTCATCCTGCGCGGCGACAAGGTCGGCCTGCTTGGGCCCAATGGCGCCGGCAAGACCACCTTGCTCAAATTGATTCTGGGTGAACTCAAGGCCGACACTGCGCCGGCCAACGCGCCCAAGCCCGGTCCGGGTGAAAGCGCCTGGGGCACCGTGCGCCAGGGCGCCAACATCACGGTGGCCTACTTTGACCAGATGCGCAACGCGCTGGACCTGGACGCCACGTTGGAAGACTTCATCAGCCCTGGGTCAGAGTGGATTGAGATTGGCAACCGGCGCCAGCACGTCAAAAGTTACCTCGGCGACTTTTTGTTCTCGCCGGCGCGTGCCAATTCGCCCGTGCGTTCCTTGAGCGGTGGCGAGCGCAATCGCCTGTTGCTGGCGCGCCTGTTTGCCCGGCCCGCCAATGTGCTGGTGCTCGACGAGCCCACCAACGACCTTGACATCGACACCTTGGAGCTGCTCGAAGAACTGCTGCAAAATTTTGAAGGCACGGTGTTCCTGGTCAGCCACGACCGCACCTTTCTCGACAACGTGGTCACCAGCACCATTGCCTTTGAGGGCGAAGCCAAGTGGCGCGAGTACGAGGGCGGCGTGACCGACTGGTTGACGCAGACCAAACGCGCCAACGAGATTGCCAAAAGCAAGGGCCAAAAAGGCGCGCAGCCGTTTCACTATGAGCGCGAGTCGGCGGCCAAGGCGCAAGTGGCGGCATCAAACAACCCGGCTGTGCCTGCCCCGTCGCTTGTTGCCAGTGCTGCCCCTGCCAAAATCCGCAAGCTCAGTTTCAAGGAGCAGCGTGAGCTCGATGCGCTGCCCGACCTGATTGCGTCGCTAGAGGCTGAGCAAAAAGAAATTGCCGAATTGCTGGCCGATGGCAGCCTGTACGCCATTGACAATGCCCGCGCCCTGAAACTGGCCACCCGCAGTGCGCAGATTGACGACGCCCTGATGACCGCGCTGGAGCGTTGGGAAACGCTGGGTTCGTCTACCTGAAATTGCCTTGCTATAACTGTGCCAGTGGAATCCGGCCGGCGGCTTCATCAGCCTTGAGCAGGGTGATCAACTCGGCCAGATCCTGATCCAGGCGTTCCAGGGTTTGCGGGCTCAGCAACTCGAGTGCGGCGGGTAAAACCCCTTCAAGCGGGCCTGGCGCCCTGGCCAGCAGTTCCAGCGCCGGTGGCGTGGTGTACAGGTGCACGTGGCGTTTGTCATTGGCATCTTTGTCCATGCGAATCAACTCTTTCTGCTGCAGGGCACGCACCAGGTTGCTGGCGGTGGACTGATGGACATCCATGCACCGGGCCAACTCACCCATGCCAATGCCGGGTTGCGCGCTGATGACGCTCAGGGCCCAGACCTGCGCGCCGCCCAGGCCCACCTGTTTCTCAATCTGTTTGAAGTGCGTCCGCACCGCGTTGAACACCACCCGAAAGCGGCGCAGCACCTGGTTGGATTGGGGGAATTGGTTGTGCGGTGCGTTTTTGCGCGTCATAAAAAACTCTTGGGGCTAAAGCGTTACCCCGGAATCATAGGGCCGAATGCGTCAGCGCGGCGCAAGTTTTAGCTGCTGTGGTCAATGAGCAATTCTTTTCGCACCCTACGCATCATCAGGGCGTCGAAAGTGTAAAAGCCGTTCTCACACTGTTGCAGTTCGGCCAGGGCAAAGGCGGCTCCTGTGCCAAAGGCGCGGCGTTCGATGGAGTTGTGAATCAGCCGCACGGTCTGGTACGGGAAGCCAAAAATAACCTCATGGTGCCCCACAATGCCGCCCAGTCGCAGCGAGGTGATGCGATCCTCATCAACGCCAATGCTCTGTGCAATTTTGCGTGCCGTGCCTGAGACTTCGGGCTTTTCCCGAAAGTGCTGCTCGACAATTTCGACGTCGGCAAAGGGCGCGATCTTGCGCAACAAGCGCGCCGCCATGATCAGAAAGTTGATACCGACGGTGATGTTGGGCGAGCACAGCACACGTGCGTCTTTTGCCAGTGTCTGGGCATAGTCCAGGTCGGCTTTGCTGTAGGCAGAAATGGCACTGACCAGCATGAGCCCGCGGCGACGCACGTGTTCACCGTAGAGATGCAGGCTCTCGGGGCGTGAAAAGTCCACCAGTGCGTCCACCGGGTGGGTGTCCAGCCACTGGCCCCAGTCATCAGGTGTGGTAAGTGCAGTCATGGGCACGTCAAGGTCTGGTGTGGCTTTTACAGAGGTGCTCACAGAGCGGCGCGCAATCCAGCACAATTGATAGCGTGGGTCGTCCTGCAGCACCTGGGCCACGGCTTGCCCCGCCTTACCGAAACCTACCAAACCTATTTTGATCATGACGCACCTCCTTGCGGTTGACTGTGGTACCTGTCCAACATGGTGGCCCACTTGAGGGCATTATCCTAAATGCGTTTGTCTCAATGTAGTTTGCCCACACAATGCGTCCTGATTTGCCATTTTCCAAACCGGGCCACCGACCTTACGTAGACCATGAATTCTGACGTCAACAGCGATGAAATACTGCATGCGATTCACAAAGAGGTGATTGACTGGCGCGCCTGGACCGGGCGTGTGTTGGTGATGGTCTTTGCCGCTTTGGCCGGGCTGACGGTGGTGGCGTTCACCTGGATGACCGAACTGGCATTTGGCACGTTTGAGCATGTGCAGCAGCTCTATTGGTGGTCGCCGCTGCTGTGGACGCCCTTGTGTACCGCCGCCATTGTCTGGGTCATGCGTCGATATGCCATCGGCAGCGCGGGTTCGGGCATTCCGCAAGTGATGGCTGCGCTGGACGGCAATGTGTCGCCAGCCAACCGCAGTCTGTTTGTGTCGCTCAAGCTCACGGTTGCCAAAATGATACTGGCGACCGGGGGCTTGCTGGCCGGGCTGTCACTTGGGCGTGAAGGGCCGTCGGTACAGATTGCCGCCGGCGTCATGCACCATGCGCGGCGCTGGCTGCCCGACAAGTCACAGGTGTCCGAGCATGGGCTGATGATGGCGGGCGGTGCGGCCGGCATTGCGGCGGCCTTCAATACCCCGCTGGGCGGCGTCATGTTTGCCATCGAAGAACTGTCGCGCAAGCCGGAGCAACGCTCCAGTGGCCTGCTGCTGGCAGCCATTGTGCTGAGCGGCCTGATGGCGGTGTCGATTTACGGCAACGCCACCTATTTTGGGGTCATCAAGGTGGATAACCTGAGCACGGCGCTGTTGCTGCCGGGCCTGGCGGTGGCCGTACTCTGCGGTCTGGCGGGTGGGCTGTTTGCCCGCGTCATGCTGGTGTCTGTTCGGGGCGAATCAGGCGACCGTTTCAGTCGCTGGCGCAAACGCAGCCCGGTGGCTTTTGGCGCCGCCTGCGGCTTGGCCATCGCCGTCATCGGCTTGGTTAGCCACGGCAACACCTTTGGCACCGGTTACGCCCATAGCCGCGCCATGCTGGAAGGCACCGACGACACCTCGCCGCTGTATGTCCTGCTGAAGTTCATGGCGACCTGGATCACGGCCTGGGCTGGTGTGCCTGGCGGTATCTTTGCGCCGGCGCTGTCGATTGGTGGCGCCCTGGGCAACGACGTAGCGCAGTTCACGGGCTATGCCAACGCGCCGACCCTGATCGCGCTGGGTATGGTGGGTTTTCTGGCAGCGGTGACCCAGGCCCCGCTGACTTCGTTCATCATCGTCATGGAAATGGTGGCAGGTCATGGCCTGGTGCTGAGCCTGATGGCCACGGCCGTGGTGGCCAGCGGTGTGTCGCGCCTGCTGTCTGTGCCCTTGTACAGCGCGTTGGCGCAGTTGCAATTGCAGCGCCTGCCCAAAGGTGATCAAGCCTGAAAAAAAAAGGAGCCCCGAAGGGCTCCGAACTCGCTTGCTGTTCTGATCGCTAAATTAGAACTGCAACGTGATTGTATTTGATCAAATACATTTGTCGTTAAGGGAATACCCTTGGATGCGTATTGCGGTCCATTGCCTTCTTCGGTCAGGTTGTCCAAGTTGTTGCAGGTCCAGGCATCATTGGTGTGCCACCAGGGTCTGGTTCATCCAGCGGCGCAGGTCGCCCCACATCTTGTGCATTTCGGTAGCGCTGGGGGTGCGCAGGGCGTTGGGCAGTTCGACGGTCACTACCGGCGTGGCATTGTGTATGCCGCCGTAGTTGCCAAGAGAGCCAGGAAATACGCCCACCTGATCCAAATAAAGTCGCCCCAGCTTGCTTGGTGGCAGCACCGGGCCGTCAAAGTCCAGCACGCCATAGGGTGCATGGATGCTGACGATCACATCGGGTTCGAAGGCGGCCATCTGGTCAAATAGAAACTTCGACTCTGGCTCGCTCAAAGGCGCTTTGCCAGGCCAGCGGCGCGGGTCTTTATGCGTAAGTTTCTCCCAGTAGTGCTTGGTTTCAGTCTGCCAGTTGGGTGTGGGGAAATTCCGGTTTAAGTCCACGCCGTGGGCATTCATGCGCCGCGCGGGCCTGCGCAGCAGGCCATCCGGATTCAGCATGGGGATAAATCGCCAGTGGGTATGTTCCGGGTTGGCTTGCGCCAATTGCAGCCAATGCAGCGCCACCGACGCAGACGAAAACTCGTCGCCGTGCATGGCTGCCACCACCAGCACGCGCAGGCGCGGTGCGGGTGGCTGGATCTCGCGCATCAAGATCGGTTTGCCTTGCACGCTGCGCCCGCCACTGTGCTGCAATTGGGCTTGTTCACACAAGGCCAGCGGGACATTGGGCAACTTTTCATAAAAATTAATGCAGACCCTCGATTTATCAGCATTGGCAGCTATGGAAAATAGAGTGAGCAAAACGGCAAAAGAGAATCGGAGCAGCATGAACCAATTTTAGAAGACCCATCGTCAGGCCCAATTTGGCCGCTGGTATGTGGTGTGCTCGCGTTATCGGTTAAATTGCAGGGGATGTTTTTGAAATCCCAAGGCCTGAGCGCCCGCCCCCCCCTTTTTTCCAGCAACGAATTTCGCACCGCCTTGGGGCTGTTTGCCACGGGTGTGACCATTGTCACGGCGCGTGGCCCCGATGGTCACCTGGTGGGTCTGACCGCCAACTCGTTCAACTCGGTGTCGCTCACGCCACCTCTGGTGTTGTGGAGCCTGTCGCAAGCAGCCACCTCGATGGAGGCCTTTCGCAAAGGGTCCCATTACGCCATCAATATCCTGGCGGCTGACCAGCAAGCTTTGGCCCAGCGCTTTGCCACCCGTGGGGTGGACCGTTTTGCCGATGTTGATTTCAGGGAGGGCACTTGTGGCGCACCTTTGCTGGCCGGCGCCGTTGCCACCTTTGAGTGTTTTAACCGCAGCCGTTACACCGAGGGTGACCACGTGATTTTTGTGGGTGAAGTGGAGCACTGCGCGCACCGCGCCGGCATCTCGCCGCTGCTCTATCACGGTGGCCGGTTTTATACCGAGCATCCGCTGTGATCTGTTGGTCTGCTGTGACCTGGCGTAAAGTCATAGGGTCGCCGGGCGTTTAGACTTTGTGTTCAAGATTTCATCTGAGGCACCCCATGACAGACCCCGCTGCGCAACACATTTTGCTCACTTATGCCACGACCGATGGCCACACGCGGCGGATTTGCGAGCGGCTCAAGCAGGTGATGGAGGAGGTGGGACAACGGGTGACGGTGGCCCAGCTGGCTGAGACCGATGTGCTGGACTTACCCAGTTTTGACCGTGTGGTGATTGGTGCTAGCATCCGTTACGGCCACCACCAGCCCATCGTGGCCGAGTTCATTTCCCGCCACCAGGCGCTGCTGGAGAGCCGACCCAGTGCCTTTTTCTCGGTCAACATTGTGGCGCGTAAGCCCAACAAGAACACGCCGACGACCAATCCGTATTGCCGCAAGTTTCTGAAAAGTATTGCCTGGCAGCCGCACCTGGCGGCGGTGTTCGCCGGCAAGCTGGACTACCCCAGCTACGGCTTTGTTGATCGCCAGATGATCCGGCTCATCATGCTCATGACCAAAGGCCCGACCGACCCCAAGGCGGTGGTGGAGTTCACCGACTGGGCCAAGGTGGAGGCCTTTGGCCGCGAGGTGTGCGCGCTTACTGCTTGACGGCTTCGACCTGGATCAGCAGACGCACGTTCTTCGGGAAACCCCAGTCAATACCGTAGTTGACGCCAAACTGGGTGCGGTCGATGGTGGTCTCGAAGTCGCCGCCGCAGACTTCGCGCTTGAGCATCGGGTTGTCGTAGCAGTTGAAGTTGGTGGCCTTGAGCGTGACCGGCTGGGTTTTGCCAAGCAGAGTCAGGTTGCCGGTCACGTCAGCCAGCTTGTCGCCCGTGAAGTTGAATTGGGTCGACACAAAACTGATCTTGGGATGTTTGGCGGCGTCCAGCAAGTCGGCGCTTTGCAGGTGCTCGTTGAAGGCGCCAAAACCGGTGTTGACCGACTTGGTGTCGATGGCGATATCGACCTTGCCGGTCTTGGCGGCGCGGTCAAATTCCACCTTGCCTTCTTTTTTGTCAAAACGACCGCGGTTGGTTGAGGTACCGAAGTGGCCAATCTCAAAGGTCACGTAGGTGTGGGCCGGGTCAATGGCGTAGTTGGCGGCTTGGGCTTGGGAACCCAACGCGAGCAGGCTGACAACAGCGGCAGAGATAAGGGATAAACGCATGGAAAACTCCAGTGAAAAGTTAAGGGAGGGGGTGAGAAAAATCTTTGATCGGTTCGATCAGGGCAGCTTGGGGATCCCGCTCAAGGCCAGCTTGAACTTGACCTGCACGTCGTCGGCCACCATCGAGGTGTCAGCCCAGTCGCCTTCGCCGATCTTGAATGCCAGCCGCTTGATTGGCAGCACACCACTCGCCGTGGTGGTTGCACCGGCTTGTGTCATCGTCAGCGGCACCGTCACGTCGCGGCTTTGCCCCTTGATGGCGAGCTTGCCCGTGACTTCATACTTGCCGCCGCCCAGGGCCTTGAAGCCTGAGGACGTGAACTGGGCTTGCGGGAATTTAGCGGTGTTGAACCAGGTCGCTTTGGGCAATTCCGAATCCATTTCTGGCGCACCCAGCGTGGTGCTGGCGATGTCCACGGTGAAATTCACCTTACTGCTTGTCAGTTTGGTCGCGGCAAAATTGACCTGGGCGTCAAATTTTTTGAAATGCCCTTGTACCGGCACCCCCATTTGCTTGATCTCGAAGGCGATGCTGCTTTGCGCCGGCAGCAGCTTTTGCTGGGCAGCAGCGGGCAGGGCGATGGCGGCCAGCGAAGCCGCAAGCAAGGCAGATGCGAGATGGCGTGTGTTCATGTGAGTAACTCCAAAAATTGGTGAATTAAAGGTCTTCGTAGCCCGGATCCAATCCGGGATGTACTGGGTGTTACCTGCCAGGCAGCATGCGTGACAGCAGTCCGTCACGGTCCACCCACTGGTGCTTGATGGCCGCCGCAATGTGCAGGCCAGCCAAGGCCATCAGCGCCAGCGCCAGCAACTTATGCAGCGGCTTGATCAGCTCGGCCACTTCCTTGTTGACCGGTAGCAAATCAGGCAGCGGAATCTGGCCGAACCAGACGACGGGAAAGCCGGCGGCCGAGCTGTAGGCCCAACCGACCAAGGGCACGGCAAAAAACAGCAGGTACATCAGGTGGTGCGTGGCATGGTAGGCGCGGTGTTGCCAGCCCGGCATGGTCCGCGTCACAGCGACGGGCAGCGCCGGTGGGCGATGTGTCATGCGCCATACCAGGCGCAGCAGCGTGAGCGCCAAAAATGTCACACCGGCCCATTTGTGCCAGTTGTAGAGTTTCAGGCGCTGCGGTGAAAACGGCAGATCGGTCATGTAGATGCCAATACCAAACATGGCCAGGATCACCAGCGCCAGCAGCCAGTGCAACACCATGGCGACCGTGTTGTAGCGCGTCGCTTGCGGAGATCGTTCAGATGAGGACGGGGTCAAAATGCTTCTCCGGAAATGGGGTGATCAGGGTTTTTCCTGATGTGATGGGAAGAAGTTTAGAAGCTGGATGATCCAAATGGATTCAATCTGATTCACGTTGTAATTCGATTAATTTCAACGATGGCGCGGTGCGTTCTTGCATACTTGGTGCCGCCCCACCTTTGAAACACCCTGGAAATTGCCATGAACACGACCCTGCCTCGCGCCCCCGTTTTTTTCATCTCGCACGGTTCCCCCATGTTTGCCCTGGAACCCGGGCAGCCTGGTGCCAATTTGCGTGCCCTGGGGCAACAACTCTCAGGAATCAAGGCCGTGCTGGTGGTGTCGCCTCATTGGCAAACCCGTGCGCTGCAGGTCTTGACCACACCCAAGCCCGAGACTATTCACGACTTTGGTGGCTTCCCGCAATCGCTGTACCAACTGCAGTACCCGGCGCCAGGTCAGCCTGAACTGGCCCGGGAGGCGCTGCGGCTGTTGACCCAAGCGGGCTGGCCGACCGCGATAGATGCCAACCGTGGCCTGGACCACGGCGCCTGGGTGCCGTTGTGGCATCTGTTGCCGCAAGCGACTGTTCCGGTTTTTCAGGTGTCCATGCCACACCAGCTCGACACGGCCGGTGCGCTGGCGCTGGGTCGGGCTTTGGCTCCGCTGCGTGACCAGGGTGTGCTGATCGTCGGCTCTGGCAGCCTGACGCACAACCTGGCTGATCTTCAGCCCCCCGCTGCACCCGCTGTGGCTTACGCGGTTGAGTTCGCCCACTGGATCCGCCAGGCCGTGACCCAAGCTGATGTTGATGCGCTGCTGGACTACCGTTTGCGGGCACCCCATGCCGAACGTGCCCACCCCACGCAAGAGCACTTTTTGCCCTTGCTGGTGGCCCTGGGCGCCCGCCATGAATCGGAGGCAGCGCAGGTTATTGCCGACGACATCACCTACGGCGTGTTGTCAATGGAGTCCTATGTTTGGGGGGTGAATTGATCCTAAAAACCGCAGTTGCCCAAAGTTGATCGCTGGCGTGTCCTGCTGGGCTACATCTGCGAGCGAATTACTCGTTTAACCGTCTTGCCATCTCCGACGCCCGCTCTCGCGGGCGTCGGGTAACTGCGGTTTTTGGGTTGAAGTCTCTTTGTAGAGTTTATTGAGTTTTGTTATTCATAAACGCAATGGGGTTAAAAAACAGGGTGTTATTTGTCGGCGAACAAGTTTTCCCCGTACACCTTCGCCTTGCGAGCCCCTTCCAAGTGGGCTCGCATCAACGTTGCCGCAGCAAGTTGATCATTGGCAACAATCGCATTCAGAATTGCCAGGTGTTCTTGTGACTGGGTTCGTCTGGGCGTTCGCTCCTTTGCTGCTTGGCGATATTCGACGAGCCGTCTAAGCTGGTCAGCCCGACGCACGCCTTGAAGGATGAAGCGGTTGCCGGACCATTTGGCAAGAGTTTCGTGAAACTCTCTGTTGGACTCAAAGAGTTCGATTGCCGTCATGGATCCATAGCCACCGTTGGCGATGAACTGTTGCTGACGACGCAGAGACGCCATTTCGACCGAATCGGCCTTAAACGCCGCACTGAGCAAGCCCGTAGGTTCGATTGCCGTCCGATACACATAACTCTCCTCGTAGGCCTGCGGTGAATCGATCATCGGTTGGAAGCTCCAGCCATGCCCAACCGACTTCTCCAGCCAGCCCTCTTCTTGAATTCGAGACAAAACCTTGCGCAATGCGCTTCGGGATGTCTTATAAAGACGCATCAAATCTGCTTCATTGATGAGATCAGGTAGTTTGTGGGCTAGTCGGTCGTCGGCGATTTGGAGATACAAAGGATCATCTGGTTTTGTCGAAAAATCCTGTACCAGTCCATCCAATGTTCCGGCATCCTTATGCATGAAGAAACCCCGGTTTGAATCATGGTTCAATACCCCCAGCTCAGCCAAATGGCGCAATGCCACATTGACTGGGGAGCGTGAAGTGCCAATTTGTTCAGCCAGCAGACTCTCGGCCAAGTGTTCACCCGCCTTCAGGTTCTCACGTCTTGCGTGAGAGATGATGTCACGTGCGACGCGCAATTGCAATGGAGTCAATTTCATCTGGACGAACCACCGAGTTTGTAAATGAGATGGGCAATGATAGCCCCCCATATACTGATTTCGATTGAGTTGCACTTGTCCCCTCTCAATGGCTTCCTCGAATGTGAGCAACAAGTTGAACGTTTCAAATGCCGGGGTCACCGGCAATTGCAATATGGCCAAGGGATCGTATTGATCACGGTAGGCCATAGGACGGTTTAGTCGTAAGTTGCAACATTTATTGAAATGGCAAGACCTTAGTTCGGACCTTCTTCGTCAAGCATTGCTTCCACCAGTTTCTTCGGCTTGACGAACTTGCGCAGGAACACCGGCACGATGAAGCCGATCACGGCCACCAGCAAAAAGCCGACCGCCAGCGGAGAGCCGTACAGAATGGCGTAATCACCGTCCGA
>Ga0208863_1000233_pt1 | contig 68043 bp, 62 predicted proteins | sample RifOxyD3_FD_184040 | JGI IMG/M metagenome (GOLD analysis project Ga0208863, IMG submission 184040) | Soil microbial communities from Rifle, Colorado - Rifle Oxygen_injection D3 (SPAdes) | ecosystem: Environmental > Terrestrial > Deep subsurface > Rock core/Sediment | place: Rifle, Colorado... | reverse complement strand
CTGAGAGTGGACTATGAAAACAGAAGAATAGAACGAGGGATGCCAATATGAAGAGCTTCAATTCTTCTGTTTCGGCGCAGCCAAAATCGGGAAAGAGGGATGCCCATATGATGGACTTCAATTCTTCAATTTCGGCGCAGCCAAAACAGGCAGTGGCTGCCGATATGAGTAGCCTCGATACGTCTGTTTCGGCGCAGCCAAAACCTGTAAAGGTGCTACCAGCATGAGCCGTTCTATCATGATCATGGCCGGTGGCACAGGCGGGCACATATTTCCTGCGGTGGCGGTGGCGGATGTGCTGCGCGGCGAAGGATGGCAGGTGACCTGGCTGGGCGCGCCGAACAGCATGGAAGCTGAACTGGTACCGAAACACGGTTACGAGATGGTGCAGGTTAGGTTCTCAGGCTTGCGCGGTAAGGGTTTGCTGCGCAAATTGCTGCTGCCGCTGAACCTTGTAATCGCTCTGTGGCAAAGCGCTGTGGCAATGTTCAGTCACCGGCCCGACGTGGTGCTGGGCATGGGAGGTTACATCACCTTTCCGGGCGGGCTGGTGGCTGCCTTATTGCGCCGTCCGCTGCTGATACATGAGCAGAATTCGGTGGCGGGTTTGAGCAACAAGGTGCTGGCGCGTATGGCGACACGCGTGTTGAGCGGTTTTCCCGATGTGTTGCCAGGTGCGGTTTGGTGCGGCAATCCTGTCAGGGAAAGTATTGCATTGATTGCAGAACCCCGAGCGCGCTTTGCAGGGCGCGAAGGACGATTGAATGTGCTGGTGGTGGGTGGCAGTCTGGGTGCGAAGGCGATCAACGAGGCGCTGCCTGCCGCGCTGGCATTGTTGCCGGAAGAGCATCGGCCACAGGTGTTGCATCAAACCGGCCGTCAACATCATGCAGCGGTGGTGGAATTATATAAGGCTGCGGGTGTGCAGGCCGATATCCGGCCCTTCATCGACGATATGGCAGCAAGTTACGCCGCTGCAGATCTGGTGATTTGCCGCTCAGGGGCATTGACCGTGGCGGAACTGGCGGCAGCCGGGGTGGCGAGTCTGCTGATCCCCTTCCCGTTCGCGGTGGATGACCATCAGACACACAACGCAAGATTTTTGAGCGAACGCAGTGCAGCGGTTTTATTGCCGCAAACAGAATTGAGTGCCGACAAGCTGGCGGCAATATTAAAGGATTTCGCAGGGCGTGAAAAATTACAGGCTATGGCGGTGCAGGCTCGCAGTCTGGCTAAGGCTGACGCCGCATTGAGCGTTGCTAAAATATGCAAGGAATTGGCAAAATGAAACATAAAATCAAGCATATACATTTTGTCGGTATCGGTGGTTCCGGGATGAACGGCATTGCCGAGGTGCTGCTCAATCTGGGTTTCCAGGTTAGCGGTTCGGATCTCAACGAGAATGTGGCGACGAAACGTTTGCGGGAGTTGGGGGCGACCGTCTCAATCGGGCATGCCGAGCAGAATCTAACGAATGCCGATGCGGTAGTGGTCTCAACCGCTGTCAGTACCGACAATCCGGAGGTGGTGGCAGCGCGTGCGCGTCATATACCGGTCGTCCCGCGCGCCATCATGCTGGCTGAATTGATGCGTCTGCGTCAGGGCATTGCGGTGGCCGGTACGCACGGCAAAACCACCACCACCTCGCTGATCGCCAGTGTGCTGGCGCGCGGGGGGTTCGATCCGACCTTTGTGATCGGCGGCAAGCTCAACAGTAGCGGCACTAACGCCAAGCTGGGTACGGGTGAATTCATTGTGGTGGAAGCCGATGAGTCAGATGCGTCATTCCTGTATTTGCTGCCTATCCTAGCCGTGGTGACCAATATCGATGCGGATCATATGGAAACTTATGGTTACGATTTTGCCCGTTTGAAACAGGCATTCGTTGATTTTATTGAACATTTGCCCTTCTACGGGCGGGCGATGCTGTGTGTCGACGATGTCAATGTGCGCGAAATTTTGCCGCGTATCACCAAGCCGGTCACGACATACGGATTTAGCGAAGATGCGCAAATCCGCGCCGTCAATGTGCGCGCTGAAGGCGGTCAGATGCGCTTCACCGTAGAGTGCCGTCAGAACGGTGTTCCTAAGGATCTCGATATCACCCTGAATCTGGCGGGTCGCCACAATGTGCTCAACTCGCTGGCCGCGATCGCGATTGCACTGGAAGTCGGTGTGGCGAATGACGCGATCGTTGCCGGTTTGCGCGAATTTGAAGGGGTAGGCCGTCGTTTTCAGCGTTATGGTGAAGTCGCCTTGCCTGATGGCGGCAGTTTTACCTTGATTGACGATTATGGACATCATCCGGTTGAAATGGCGGCCACTCTGGAAGCGGTGCGCGGTGCATTTCCGGGTCGTCGTCTGGTGCTGGCCTTTCAGCCGCATCGCTACACGCGGACCCGCGACCTGTTCGAGGATTTTGTGAAAATCTTGTGCGGTGTGGATGCGCTGGTGCTGGCCGAAGTGTATGCGGCAGGGGAGATGCCGCTGGTGGCGGCAAATGGTCGCGCGATGATGCATGCGCTGCGTCTCGCGGGACAAACAGAAACGATTTTTGTCGAGCAGATCGGCGATATGCCGCAGACCATCATGCAATGGGCGCGGGACGGCGATGTGATCATCACGATGGGTGCGGGTTCTATTGGCAACGTACCGGCTGCGGTCAAGCAATTGGCATGAATATGAGCGAACCGTCACGCTTCCTGGCCTTTGAACTCAGAGGCGAATTGCGCCAGACTGAGTCCATGCAGCGCCATACCAGTTGGCGTGCGGGCGGGGTGGCGGCGCGCATGTACAAGCCGGCAGATCTGTCTGACTTGCAGAGGTTTTTATCTGGCGTAAATAGCGATGAAGCGCTGTTCGCGGTCGGCCTGGGCAGTAATTTGCTGGTGAGGGATGGCGGATTTTGCGGCACCGTTTTGATGCTGCACGGTGCGCTGACTGAGTTGAAGTTGCAGGACAATGGATTGATCTACGTGCAAGCGGGCGTGCCGGGCGCGAAGCTGGCGCGATTCGCAGCCAGACACGACAGGCAGGGTGCCGAGTTTTTCGCCGGAATACCCGGAACTATGGGCGGTATGCTGGCCATGAATGCAGGGTGCTATGGCAGCGAAACGTGGCAACACGTGGTAAAGGTGCAGGTATTAACTCGCAGCGGCGAATTGCTGGAGCGTACCCCGGAGGAATATGAAATTGGCTATAGAAGCGTGGCGTTAGCGGGGAAGAGGGAAGAGGGAAGAGGGAAGGGGAAAGCGGGTTCTGTCCCTTCTCCCTTCTCCCTTCTCCCTTCTCACGGGCCGCTTCCCGATGCAGAGTTTTTCGTCGGTGTGTGGTTATCGTTCGAGCATGGCGACGGGAAGGTGGCGATGGAAAACATCAAGGCGTTGCTGGCCCGCCGTATCGCCAGCCAGCCGTTGAATCTGCCGAATGCAGGGTCAGTATTCCGCAATCCGCCGGGCGACCATGCGGCGCGTCTAATCGAACAGTGTGGATTGAAAGGAATGCGTATCGGTGGTGCGCAAGTGTCTGAAAAACATGCAAATTTTATCGTCAATACGGGCGGCGCGACAGCGGCTGACATCGAAAGCCTGATAGACGAAGTGCGCGGCACGGTCGCTAAACAAACGGGGGTGCAATTGCACCCGGAAGTAAAAATTGTTGGAGAAGCTGCATGAGTAAAAACGAGATGAACGATACGGGCGCTACAAGCTATGTTCGCTCAAAACAAGGGGCGCAAGGCACGACTATGTTTTTAGGCGAAGACGGTCTGGATACAGCCTCATTGGGCAAGGTCGCCGTACTGTTTGGTGGTCGTTCAGCTGAGCGTGAAGTGTCGCTCAAAAGCGGTGCTGCGGTGCTGGCGGCGTTGCTGCGCAGCGGTGTCGATGCCCATGCCTTTGATCCGGCCACGCGCAATCTGCAAGCGCTGATAGATGAAGGGTTTGATCGCGCGTTTATCGCTCTGCACGGTCGCTTCGGTGAAGACGGTACGGTACAGGGTGCGCTGGAATTGCTGGGTGTGCTTTATACCGGCAGCGGCGTGATGGCTTCCGCCTTAGGGATGGATAAGTGGCGCAGCAAACTGGTGTGGCAATCAGGCGGATTGCCGGTTCCTGAGTTCTGTATTGTTGATGAAAATTCAGACAGCGCTGAGGTGGTGGAAAAGTTGGGTTTGCCACTGTTTGTAAAGCCTGCCAACGAAGGCTCCAGCGTCGGTATCAGCAAGGTCAAATCCGTCGATGATTTGAGCGCGGCGTATCAGAACGCCGCCAAGCACGACAAGCTGGTGATCGCAGAACGCTTTATTGGCGGTGGCGAATATACCGTGGCGATCCTGGGCGATCAGGCTTTGCCCGTGATCAAGATTGAGCCGGCCAATGAATTTTACGACTTCGAAGCGAAATACCTGCGTGATGACACGCGTTATTTGTGTCCGAGTGGTCTGGATGCCGGGTGTGAAGCCCAAATGCAGAATCTGGCAAAACGGGCTTTTGCACTGATAGGCGGGCAGGGCTGGGGACGTGTGGACTTTTTGATGAGTGAAGACGGGCAGCCTTATGTGCTGGAAGCGAATACTTCGCCGGGCATGACGGATCACAGTCTGGTGCCGATGGCGGCGCGCCAGTCAGGTATCAGCTTCGATGAGCTGGTACTGAAAGTACTTGGAATGGCCCATGTGGGATAACGCGCCCCTGCTGCGCAGCATAGCCAGTGCACTGACTTTTTTCAGTGTCGTGGCGATCTTGTATGTGGCGGGGCACTACATGGTCCATCAGCCACAATTGTTGCCGATACACAGCGTGCGTCTGGTGGGTGCGCCGGAGCGCGTCGTTCCCGCCGATGTGCTGGTGGTGATGCAAAGTGAAGTTCGCGGTAATTTTTTTACCGTAGACATAGAAAAGATACGACATTCACTGGAAAAAATAAGCTGGGTACGAAATGCCCACGTAAGAAGGGAGTTTCCCAACAGTCTGGCGATACAACTTGAAGAGCATCATCCACTGGCGCGCTGGAATGAGGTTGCGCTGGTGAATTTGCAGGGTGAGGTATTCGAGGCACAGACCAGGCAAGTGTTGCCGAAGTTTTTCGGTTACCAGGGAAGCGCTGCGGAAATGACCCGGCAATATGCCGCGTTTAGCGAGCAACTGAGTCCGTTGAATCTGAAAGTAACACAGATATCTCTGTCGCCGCGCCATGCCTGGCAGATGCATTTGGATAACGAGATGGTGGTGGAGTTGGGAAGAGAGTCTATGGGGCAGCGTCTGAGCCGCTTTGTATCTGTGTATCCTTACAGTTTAGGGGTGGTGCAGGACGAGCTGGTGCAAAAAGGCTTAGGGGCAGCGGTGGTGGATATGCGCTACCGACATGGATTCGCAGTGAGGATGAAGCACGGCTAGTGTGCGCGTGGCGGTGATGGAATATTAAACGGGAGTGGCAGTGGAGATCATGCGATGAGCAGAAATAAGGAAGCAAAGAATCTGGTGGTAGGCCTTGATATCGGCACGTCCAAGATTGTGGCCATCGTCGGAGAGGTCAAGGCTGACGGCATGCTGGAAGTGATCGGCATGGGTATGCATGAATCATCCGGCCTTAAAAAAGGCATGGTGGTGAACATCGAGGCGACGGTGGGTGCAATACAGCGCGCGCTGGAAGAAGCTGAATTGATGGCCGATTGCAAAATCACCGAGGTGCACACGGGTATTGCGGGCAGTCATATTCGTAGCACGAACTCCAGCGGCATGGTGAAAATCAAGGAAAATGAGGTCACGCAGGCGGATGTGGATCGCGTGCTGGAGACCGCCAGTTCCATCAGTCTGCCGGCTGATCAGCAGAAGCTGCATGTGCTTGAACAGGAGTTCAGCATCGATGGTCAGGAGGGCATCAAGAAGCCGCTGGGGATGAGCGGGATGCGACTGGATGTGGAAGTGCATATCGTCACCGGGGCGGTGGCGGCAGTGCAGAACATCATGAAGTGCATCCATCGCTGCGGACTGGAAGTCAACGAGCTGATCCTGCAACCGCTGGCGTCTAGCAAGGCGATTCTGGCTGAAGACGAGATGGCGCTTGGGGTTTGTCTGGTCGATATCGGCGGCGGCACCACGGATATCGCGGTGTTTACCGGCGGTGCTATCCGCCACACGGCGGTGATACCGATTGCCGGCGATCAGATCACCAATGATATTGCCATGGCGTTGCGCACCCCGACGCAGAATGCCGAGGAGATCAAGATCCGTTATGGTTGTGCGTTGCACCAGCTGGCGGACGAGGGGGTGATGGAAGTGCCTGGAGTGGGCGAGCGCGGGCCGCGCAGTTTGTCCAGAAAAACGCTGGCCGAGGTGATTGAGCCTCGGGTTGAGGAGTTATACACCCTGGTGCAGGCCGAGCTGCGTCGTAGCGGATACGAGGATTTGATGTCCTCCGGCATCGTCATTACCGGGGGCAGCAGCGCGATGCAGGGCATGGTCGAGCTGGGTGAGGAGATTTTCCATTTGCCGGTGAGACTGGGAATTCCAAAATATGTGGGTGGTTTGTCGGAAGTGGTTAAAACGCCGCGTATGGCGACCGGTGTGGGTCTTTTGTTGTATGGCCTTGAGTATCACCAGAGCAATGAAGAAACACGTAAGCAATCAAATTCGTTTGGGGATGTGATGACAAGGATGAAGTCGTGGTTTCAAGGCAATTTTTAGTCGGATAGCAGTCAGAGTCTAATCAGTTAAATTCATAGTATTTATAAGGAGACAGCGATGTTTGAAATCATGGAAGCACAATCTCAGGATGCAGTCATTAAAGTGATCGGTGTCGGTGGTTGTGGGGGCAATGCAATTGATCATATGATTGAACAGGGTGTGCAAGGGGTTGAGTTTATCGCCATAAACACCGATGCACAGGCACTGAACCGCAGCAAGGCTCGTACGCAGTTGCAAATTGGCGCGACCATTACCAAGGGACTGGGCGCGGGTGCCAAACCTGCGATCGGACAAGCCGCAGCAGAAGAAGATCGTGCAAGCATCAAAGCGATGATACAAGGCGCCGACATGGTGTTTATTACGGCAGGAACGGGGGCTGCGCCTATCGTTGCGCAGATCGCGCGCGAGATGGATATTTTAACGGTGGCGGTCGTGACCAAGCCTTTCGCATATGAAGGTAACCGCATGCGTTATGCGGCTGAAGGTATCAAGGCACTGCAAGAGCACGTGGACTCCTTGATCATCGTACCGAATTCAAAATTGATGGAAGTGTTAGGCAATGATGTGACCGTTCCTGAAGCGTTCAGGGCGGCTAACGGGGTGTTGCAAGGGGCTGTGGCGGGTATCGCTGAAGTGATCAATGCGCCCGGACTGATCAACGTGGACTTTGCTGACGTGCGCACAGTGATGTCAGAAAATGGCATGGCCATGATGGGTTCTGCGGTTGCCTCAGGTCCTGATCGTGCCCGCGTTGCTGCTGAACGTGCTATTGCAAGTCCGCTGCTGGAGGACATGGACTTGACCGGCGCACGGGGCGTTCTGGTCAATATCACCTCATCTAGCTCATTGAAACTGAGAGAAATGGACGAAGTGATGGCTTGCGTGCAATTTGCGGCTGTAGAAGCAACCATTATTCAAGGTTCTGTGTTTGACGAGTCTATGGGTGATGAATTACGCGTAACCGTGGTTGCGACAGGATTGGGTGCGCCGCTCAAGCAAATCAAGCCTGAGCTGGTTTATGTCGAAGAGGTTAAAAGAACCGGCACGCACGATATGCCGATGTCGAATGTGAATTACAACGCCCTGGAAACGCCGACTATCATGCGCAGCGGTCGTCGTCAGGCCGTCGAAGCCATGGAAAAAAGCGGCGTGGAAACCTATGATATCCCTTCTTTTCTGCGTAAACAGGCCGATTAAGGGGCGAGAGGCCACAAAGCGGGCTTAGCGGGCACAGGATTGGAGGGGATGTATGAGAATACATCCCCTCTTTTCATTGCCGGATCCACGGATAAGGTAAACCGCTGTGCTAAAATCGCGCAATGATACTTGTACCCAAAAATCAGATGGTGAAGCAGCGCACCTTGAAGTCTTCAGTCAGTGTGACAGGTGTGGGTTTGCACAGCGGCGAAAAAGTCACCTTGTCATTGCGCCCCGCTCAGCCTAACAGCGGTGTCGTATTTCGTCGCGTGGACGTCAGACCGGTCGAAGAAATTTGCGCGTGCGCGCATCTGGTGCATGACACCCGACTGTCCACCTGCATGGAACAAAATGGTGTGCGTATCGCCACGATAGAGCATCTTATGTCTGCCCTGGCAGGCTTAGGGATAGACAACGTGGTGGTTGAAATGGATGGTGCTGAAGTGCCTATCATGGATGGCAGTGCCGGTACGTTTATCTTTTTGCTGCAATCAGCGGGTATCGTTGAGCAGTCTGTGCCTAAAAAATTTATCCGTATCAAGAAGACCGTCGAAGTTAAGCAAGGTGATAAATGGGTGAAATTTGAACCATACAATGGTTATAAATTAACCTTCACCATCAATTTCGCTCATCCTGTGTTCGCTAATACCAAACAACATGTGACGCTGGATCTGGATGAGCACGCTTATGTGCGCGATATCAGTCGGGCGCGCACCTTCGGTTTTATGCAGGATGTCGAGTATATGCGCTCGCAAGGATTGGCGTTGGGCGGCAGTCTGGACAACGCGATCGTCATGGACGAATACCGCGTGTTGAACGCCGATGGCTTGCGCTTCGAGGATGAGTTCGTCAAGCACAAGGTACTCGATGCAATCGGTGATTTATACTTGCTGGGGCATCCAGTTATTGGCGCATTTTCCGGATTCAAGTCCGGGCACGCGCTGAACAATGCCTTGCTGCGTGAGTTGCTTGCCGACGATCAGGCGTGGGAGTTCGTTACCTACGACAATATCGCGGATGCACCGGCCTTTTTGCACCCGCAGTTGCAAGCCGCGTAGCTCATCAATTGGGAGATGACGGGTGTTAATTCTGCGTCTGATTCTGGTTGTCGTGACATTGATGCTGGTCTTGAGCGGCGGAATGTATGTCTTCACGCGTCAGCGCCACTACCTTAAATTTGCCTGGCAAACCGTGCGTTTCACGTTGCTGCTGCTGTTCTTTTTTGGTTTGTTGTTTGTGCTGGAGCGCTACGTGTTGGCAGGCTGGCTGGTGCGGCTGTGAGTTTTTTGTAACTATAGGATTAATTTTGCTATTGCGATCTTAGCCCTTCTTTTCCGATAGTTTTTCCAGTGCCAGCTTTAACGGAGAATCGGTAAGGCGGCTGCTCAGTTCCTGCAACTGCTGTTGCGCTGTTTTAGTCAGCAGGCGCGGAGTACGTACAGGCGGTCGCGTGGCGTAGGTAACTTGCACCTTTACCCTGATTGCGCTAACCTCGCAACCCCTGTTTTGCAATTTAGTCACCAGTTCCGGCGCAAGCTGGCGCAATTTGGCGGCCATCGTTCCATTGGCAGTGGCGATATTGAGTGTGCCATTGTGCAATCCCAGCACCTGACTGGCTTGCGCGAATTGAGGTGGTACAACGCGGGCGAAATGATTCTGTAGTTCAGACAGCGTCTGTACGGTGTTGAACAGTGAGCGCAATTCCGGTTCGTTGCTCATCAGTGAGTTAAAACGCAGTGGCATTGAACATATTTTAAAGAGAGGAGGAAGCGTGGATATTATTCTAGTTTCCAATCGTTGGGCGAAAACTCGCAGTATTAAATTAGGCGCAAGCCAGATTGTTCTGGCGATGTTCCTGCTATTTAGCCTGATGATCGCGGCGGTGATCGGCAGTCAGTATGCGTTGGCGCGTCTGGCACCCGCCGGGATGGGTGAGCAGTTGCGCGTTTGGTTGGGCGGTATGCCGCTGGTCGGGCAGCAAATCAAGGCGATTGATGAGCGACGAAGTTTGGATGCACTGGCGCTGAAGCTGGGTGAGATGCAAGTTCGCATGCAGCGCATCGATGTGCTGGGCGGTCGACTGGTCAAACTAACCGGCATGAAGCCGTCCGAGTTTCAGTTTGATCAACCACCCGCTCAAGGCGGCCCGCTGGTAACGCCGGGCAATCTTTCGGCGCTTAATTTGTCGTCTCAATTGGAGTTGCTGACGCAGAGTATGGATGACCGTGCCGATAAGCTGATGGCGTTGGAGACCTTGCTGATGCAGAATCAATTGAGTCGAGGTCTGTTGCCTTCCTCAATGCCTATTGTCGATGGCTGGTATACCTCCAATTTCGGCTGGCGTGTCGACCCGTTTAGTGGTAAGAGTGCGATGCATGAAGGAGTGGATTTTATGTCGCCGCCGGGAACGGCTATTCACGCGTCAGCTGGCGGGGTCGTGGTGTACTCAGATACCCACCCTGAGTATGGTAATATGGTCGAGGTGGATCACGGTAACGATATCGTGACGCGTTACGCGCATGCTTCACGTTTACGGGTCAAAGTCGGGCAGGTGGTACGGCGCGGTGACACAATTGCCGAAGTAGGTAGCACCGGACGTTCGACAGGCAATCATTTGCATTTTGAGGTTCGCTACAAGGGTACGGCTCAGAATCCTGAGCGTTTTTTACAGAATGCAGCCGGATAATTAACGGGTTTTCAGATATTTTTAAAAGGGTGAGAGGGTTGATGCTCTCTCGCCCTTAATTTGTGGTTGAGAAAAACATGATTTCAAAAGCGTTAAAAAGTATTTTTGGTAGTCGTAATGATCGCCTGCTCAAGCAGTATCGCGCGACCGTCAAACAAATCAATAGCATGGAAGCTGTCATCGCGAAGCTCAGCGATGAAGCGTTGCGCGAAAAAACAGATCTTTTCCGCCAGCGGTTTGCCAAGGGTGAGTCGCTCGACGCCATTCTGCCTGAAGCGTTTGCGGTGGTTCGTGAAGCCAGTTCGCGTGTATTGGGTATGCGCCATTATGATGTGCAGCTGATCGGCGGCATGGTATTGCATACGGGCAAGATTGCCGAAATGCGCACCGGCGAAGGTAAGACGCTGATGGCGACACTGCCGGTATATCTGAATGCGATAACTGGCCTTGGCGTACATGTGGTGACTGTGAACGATTATCTCGCTTCGCGCGATGCAGCCTGGATGGGTAAGTTGTACCGCTTCATGGGTTTGACGGTCGGTGTGATTGTCACGCAGATGCCGTCTGAGGAGAAGCAGGAAGCGTATGCGGCGGATATTACCTACGGGACCAACAACGAATTCGGTTTCGATTACCTGCGCGATAACATGGCGAACCAGATCGGCGAGCGCTTTCAGCGCAAGCTCAACTATGCGATCGTTGATGAAGTCGATTCGATTCTGATCGACGAGGCGCGCACGCCGCTGATCATATCGGGACAAGCCGAGGGTGATGTCAATATCTATGTGAAAATCAACGAATTGGTCAAGGGATTGGTACGTCAGAAGGAAGAAGACGGCCCCGGCGACTATTCGGTCGATGAAAAAAATCACCAGATTCTGTTGTCTGAATCAGGGCATGAGCACGCCGAAAATATCCTGACCGAGGCGGGTTTGCTGCCGCCTTCAGGTAGTTTGTACGATGCGGCGAATATCAGCCTGATCCATCATTTGTACGCAGCCTTGCGCGCGCACGCCCTGTATCACCGGGATCAAAATTATGTGGTGCAGAACGGCGAGGTGGTGATCGTTGATGAGCATACGGGTAGATTGATGTCGGGCAGACGTTGGTCTGAGGGCTTGCACCAGGCGGTCGAAGCTAAGGAAGGCGTGGAAATTAAGAAGGAAAATCAGACGCTTGCGTCGATTACCTTCCAGAATTATTTTCGTATGTATAACAAGCTGGCAGGGATGACGGGAACGGCTGACACCGAAGCTTACGAATTTCAGCAGATCTACAATCTGGAAACGGTCATCATTCCGCCGAACCGTCCGACTATACGCAAGGATTTGATGGACAAGGTGTATCTGACTGCGGCCGAGAAATATCGCGCTGTGATCGTCGATATCAAGGATTGTTACGAGCGCGGTCAGCCGGTGCTGGTGGGTACGACCTCGATCGAAAATTCGGAATTGTTGTCCGCTTTGCTGGACAAGGAGAAGATGCCGCATCAGGTATTGAATGCCAAGCAGCATGCGCGCGAAGCGGAAATTATCGCCCAGGCCGGTCAGCCCAAGATGGTAACCATCGCCACCAATATGGCGGGGCGTGGCACGGATATCGTGCTGGGTGGCAGCATCGATAAGTTGATCGAACAGGTGCGGTCAGATGAAAGTCTCGATGTGCTGACTCAGGATCAGCGTATCGCAGACATTCAAGCACAATGGAAAGTGGTGCATCAGCACGTGTTAGCCAGCGGCGGTTTGCACATTATCGGTACCGAGCGTCACGAGTCGCGCCGGGTCGACAATCAGTTGCGCGGTCGTGCCGGTCGTCAGGGCGATGCGGGTTCCAGCCGTTTCTATCTGTCGCTGGAAGATCCGCTGTTGCGCATCTTCGCATCGGATCGTGTAGCGGCGATCATGAATAAATTCAAGTTGCCCGAAGGCGAAGCGATTGAGCATGTCTGGGTGACGCGTGCGATCGAAAATGCACAGCGCAAGGTGGAGGCGCGCAACTTCGATATGCGCAAACAGATCCTTGAATACGACGATGTGGCCAACGATCAGCGCAAAGTGATCTATCAGCAGCGTACAGAGTTGCTGGAGAGCGAAGATATATCGGAAACCATAGCGGCGATGCGCAACAGCGTGCTGGATGATGTGATCAGCGTGTACATCGTGCCGCACAGCATGGAAGAGCAATGGGATGTGGCCGGACTGGAAAAAGTGCTGGCAGCTGATTTCCGTCTGCCACTGCCGCTGACGCAATGGCTGGAGGAGGACAATCACCTGAATGAGGCGGGCTTGCGTACCCGTATCATTGATGATGCGCGGCAATTCTATCAGGCCAAGGTGGCCGAGGTGGGCGCGGAAGGCATGCACCACTACGAACGCGCGATCATGCTGCAAAGTCTGGATTTGCATTGGCGCGAACATTTGTCAGCACTGGATCACTTGCGTCAGGGTATTCATCTGCGCGGTTATGCGCAGAAAAACCCCAAGCAGGAATACAAACGCGAGGCATTCGAACTGTTTTCAACCCTGCTCGATATCATCAAGCGTGAAGTGACCGAAGTGTTGATGACCGTGCAGGTGCGTGATCAGACGGAAGTAGAGGCAATTGAGGACGCCACCGGGGTGGAAAATGTACAGTATCATCACGCGGACTATGAAGATGCGCTGGCGCAGGCGGATGAGTCTGTGTCAACCGGTGAAGAGGTTCAAACATTTACTCGCGAGGGTGTCAAAGTCGGGCGAAATGATCCTTGTCCATGCGGTTCGGGCAGGAAGTTCAAGCAGTGCCATGGTAAATTGAGTTAACAAGGAGAATGCAATGTCATTAGTCATAGATACGCTGCGCACATCACCCGTTACTGAAGAGTTGAACGAGGCGGAAGTCGAAATTCTGTCTGCACTGTTTGAAGTTCGTGAATATGAGGATGGTGAGATTATTGTTCAGCCTCAAGACGCTCACCCTGATAATTTGTACATTTTGGCCTCCGGTGAAATCGAGGTTAAGATCGAGAGCGGCGGCGAAGAATCTGCTGTGCATGTGCTCAAGCCGGGCGACCTGGCCGGGATGATCACTTTCGCCGGCGGCGCAGCCACGCAAGTCAGTGCAACATTGTATGCGGTGGGACCTACCAAGGTGGTGAGCATGGAGCGCGTCCGTTTTGAAACGTTGATCAACTCCCATCCTATGCTGGTGTATCGCGTGATGCGCGGCATCATACGCAATATGCACGGCATCGTTCGCCGTGTGAATATCGAGTCAGCCGAACTGACGAATTACATTTATAAGACCGGCGGTCGATACTAGTCGGGCACGATCAGTCAATAACAGCCGTGTATTGCCCGTTTTATTGCCCTCCTCCACCCTCGGTGTGAAGCGGTTTGAACGAGTCGATACACGGTTTTTTGTTTAATGCAGGAGAATATTTATGCCGGTTAATTTGAATCCCCCCGCATTGGCCTTGCCTGTTGCGGGCGTATCGCTGGGTTTTGCCTGTGCCAATATCAAGCGCGAAAATCGCAAGGATTTATTGGTGATGGAATTGTGCGCGGGGGCTAAAGTGGCCGGTGTTTTTACCACTAACCGTTTCTGTGCAGCCCCCGTGATCGTCGCCCGTGAACATCTGGCACAGGCTGACGGCATCCGTGCGCTGGTGATCAACACGGGCAATGCCAATGCCGGTACCGGCGAGCAGGGTTTGCAGGATGCGCGCGCGACTTGTGATGCGCTGGCAGGTTTGTTGGGTTGCAAGTCTAACCAGATTCTGCCGTATTCAACCGGCGTGATCATGGAACCGCTGCCGGTGGCTAAGATCGCCGCCGGTCTGCCTGCCGCCGTCGCGAACAGGGTGGCGGACAACTGGTTGAATGCGGCCGAAGCGATTATGACGACCGATATCGTCGCTAAGGCGATTTCGAAACAGGTTGTAGTGGATGGCGTGAACATCACCATCACCGGTATCGCCAAGGGCTCGGGCATGATCCACCCTAATATGGCGACCATGTTAGCTTATATCGCGACCGATGCGGGCATTGCGCAACCGGTGTTGCAGCAGATGGTGGCGACAGCGGCGAACCGTTCGTTCAATTGCATCACCGTGGATGGCGACACCTCGACCAATGATGCGCTGATGCTGATCGCGACCGGTAAATCTGCGTTGTCGGAAGTCAACGTGGCGGGCAGCGCTGCATATAATGTTTTGCTGGATGCCGTCTCTGAAGTAGCGATCTTTCTGGCTCAGGCGATTGTGCGCGACGGAGAAGGTGCGACTAAATTCATCACCATCGCCATGGAAGGTGGTCGGGACGAAGCAGAGTGCAAGAAAATCGGTTACGCCATCGCGCACTCTCCGCTGGTTAAGACAGCCTTCTTCGCCTCCGATCCAAATCTGGGGCGCATCCTCGCTGCAATCGGTTATGCCGGTGTGAATGATCTGGATGTATCGGCGCTGCAACTCTATCTGGACGATGTGCTGGTTGCTGAAAAAGGCGGTCGTGCGGCGAGCTACAGGGAAGAAGACGGTCAGCGAGTGATGCAGCAGTCGGATATCACCATTCGTGTCGTACTGGGTCGCGGCGCGGTGAATACGACACTGTGGACTTGCGATTTTTCTTACGATTACGTCAAAATCAACGCCAGTTACCGCAGCTAGACGCTTGCCAAGTACCAAAATACCATATCAACCTGTTGATTTATATGGTATTTTATTCCAATGGTGTTAATGGATAAGCTCGATCAGCTTTTAGCTCGCGCCAAATAGCTGCTCGCCCGTCTGGAGCGCAAGTGATCGCACCCGACAGCAGGCGTGTTAAAATAAACGCTGTTTAATCTACGGTAGCGCAGCATGTCACACTACTCACCCGTGATCTCCGCTTTAGTCACACTGCTGCTCACGCTGATTTTGACCTTGAGCAAGCACGGCACGATCCAGGATGTACCCAACGAACGTTCGCTGCACTACGCACCGATACCCCGTACTGGGGGAATTGCGCTGATGGCGGGCATACTGGCGGGTTGGGTTTTGCTGTTCAAGTTCTGGCAATGGTGGGTAGTCATTCCCTTGCTGGGTTTGTTCGTCCTGTCGCTGGTCGATGACGTGCGTGGTTTGCCACCAAAGACGCGGTTGGTAGGACATTTTATTGCCGCACTGATTGTATTGACAGGTAGCGGTGTCAGTTGGATCTGGGCGTTGCCCGTGCTGTTGTTCATTGTCTGGATGACTAACCTGTATAACTTTATGGACGGGTCCGACGGTCTCGCGGGTGGCATGGCGCTGTTCGGATTCAGTTTTTACGGAATCGCGGCGCTCAGGGGTGGCAGTGAAGCCTTCGCCATGTTGAATTTTTCGGTCGGGGCTGCTGCATTGGGTTTTGTGTATCACAACTTTCATCCGGCCAAGGTCTTTATGGGCGATGCAGGCTCTATTCCGCTGGGATTTCTCGCCGCCTCCTTCGGTGTGTGGGGCTGGCAGCAGGGATGCTGGCCATTCTGGTTTCCTATGCTGGTTTTCTCACCCTTTGTCGTCGATGCGACCATGACGTTGTTTAAACGCGCGCGTAACAAGGAAAAGTTGTCTGAAGCGCATCGCAGTCATTATTATCAGAGACTGGTGCAAATGGGTTGGGGGCATCGCAATACCGCGATTGCAGAATACGTGCTGATGTTTTTGGTTGGCGTATCCGCCTTGTTTGCCCTCGGCCTTGAGGCTAAAGAGCAAGGTAATCTGATCGCCTGGTGGGCGGCCATTTATCTGGGGTTGAGTATGTGGATAGACAGAAGTTGGCAACGTCATCTCGATGCACAGCAAGCGGGGCATGATGCCGCCTAAATCACAGACTCGCACGGCGCTGGCTATATTGCACGACATCGTGGCCGTTGTCGTTGCGTGGATGCTGGCCTATTCGCTGCGTTTCAATTTTGAACTGCCCGTCAACTTCGCAGTTGAAATGCAGCAGACCTTGTTGTGGGTCGTGCCGTTACAAGTTGCTATATTTTGGATGTTCGGCCTGTATCGCGGTATCTGGCGCTATGCCAGTTTGAATGATTTGCGCCGTATCGTGCTGGCGGTTTTGCTGGCTTCATTAGCCATTCCGTTTGTGTGGTGGATGTTGCGCAGTGCCTTTGTGGTGCCTCGTTCCGTTTTGGTGATGAATCCGCTGCTGTTGATTCTGTTCATGGGCGGCAGCCGTTTGCTGTACCGGATGTGGAAGGAAACCCGCTTTCACGGGGCGATGAAGTTGTCGAGTCAGCCGGTTTTGGTGCTGGGCGCGGGCGACGCAGCGGTTTCTCTGTCAAAAGACTTGGCCAAAAATCCAGCCTGGCAGTTGGTCGGATTCTTGGATGACGACGCCAATAAGCAAGGCTGCGTCCTGAACGGCATCTCTGTGTTGGGTAGATTGGGTACGCTGGAGCACTGGGTGGGAAAATTTGGCGTCGAGCGAGTGATCATCGCGATGCCATCGTCCTCTCATCAGCAGCGGCAGCGCGCCATCAAGTTGTGCACGGCGGCGAAAGTGGAGGCGCTCACCGTACCTTCGTTCGATGATCTGATGAGCGGAAAAGTGGCGGTGTCGCAATTGCGCCCGATTGAGTTGGATGACTTGCTGGGACGTGATCCGGTCGTGCTCGACGAGGTCGGCTTGCATGGCGTATTGTCTGAAAATGTCGTCATGGTGACGGGAGCTGGCGGATCTATCGGTTCGGAGCTATGTCGTCAGATTGCGCGTTTTGCGCCTGCCAAACTGGTGTTGTTCGAGCAAAGCGAATTTGCACTTTACACCCTGGAACAAGCGCTACAGCAGACCTTTCCTAAGCTGAATTTCGTCTGTCTGGTTGGGGATGTGCGGGATGCTGAACGGGTGGGTGAGGTCATGGGCTTACACAAACCCTCGGTGTTGTTTCACGCCGCAGCTTATAAGCATGTGCCCATGATGGAGTTGCACAATGCCTGGCAGGCGATACGCAACAATGTGTTGGGCACTTGGACGGTCGCGCGCGCCGCACAGCAATACGGGGTTGCCAAATTTGTGATGATATCGACGGATAAGGCGGTCAATCCGACCAATGTGATGGGGGCTTCCAAGCGTCTGGCCGAGATGGTCTGTCAGGCGTTGCAACCCTCCGGCAGCACCGGTTTTGTGATTGTGCGATTCGGCAATGTACTGGGTAGTACCGGCAGCGTGATTCCAAAATTCCGCGCACAGATTGCGCAGGGCGGGCCGGTCACCGTGACACATCCTGAGATTACCCGCTATTTTATGTCGATCCCTGAGGCCGCGCAGCTGGTGTTGCAAGCCGGTTTGATGGGGGCCGGCGGAGAAATTTTTGTGCTGGATATGGGTGAGCCGGTGAAGATCGTGGATTTGGCGAAAGAGTTGATCCGGCTTTGCGGTTACACAGACGATGAAATCAAGGTTGAGTTTTCAGGCTTACGCCCGGGGGAAAAGCTCTACGAAGAGTTATTGGCGGACAACGAACACACCTTGCCCACCCCGCATTCGAAATTGCGCATCGCCAAGGCAAGGCAGGCCGATGCCGCATGGCTGGAAAAACTATTGGTGTGGGCGGATGTCGCGACCAAGTCCGATGTGGAGGTGAAATCAGCGCTCGAAGTCTGGGTGCCGGAATATCAGCCTCAGCGGCCACAATAGTTGATGCTGTCGGTCATCATCATCACAAGAAATGAGGCCGCCAATATTCGCGCCTGTATCGCATCGGTTGCCTGGGCGGATGAAATCGTTGTGGTCGATTCGGGAAGTAGTGACGACACGGTAAGTATTGCGCATGAAATGGGCGCCAAGGTGTACGTGCATGCAGATTGGCCGGGATTCGGGCCGCAGAAAAATCGCGCGCTGGATTACGCCACTGGCGATTGGCTGTTCTCGATCGACGCGGATGAACGTGTCAGTGAAACGCTGCGGCTAGAAATTGAACAGGCGATGAGTGAGAATAACGCAGATGGATACTACTGTCCGCGTCTGTCGCAGTTCTGCGGGACGTTTATTCATCACTGCGGCTGGTATCCTGATTACGTGCTGCGCTTGTTCAAGCGAGGAGTCGGCACGTTCTCAGGCAGTCTGGTGCACGAGTCCGTGTTGCTGACAGGAAAAACCGCCAAGTTTAACAGCCCGTTGCTGCATTACAGTTACCTCACCGCAAATGATGTGGAGCGCAAGGTCGAGCACTATTCCAATGCAGCGGCACAGCAAATGCTGGACGCAGGTAAGCGCGCCAGTTTGACGGGGGCGATACTGAGCGGAGGATGGGCATTTTTGCGTACTTATGTGATGAGGTTGGGTGTGTTGGATGGTATCGCCGGCTGGAACATCGCCTTGATGAATGCCCGAACAACGTATCTCAAATATAGAAAACTGATCGTATTGCAGCGGTCAGCTTAATGCACGCTTCAGTCTGCTGCGCAGTAATTGCCAGCGAAAATCGCGGGTATCTTCGGGTTCTGCCAGTTTTAAGTCCGTGGCAATTTGTCCGCGCCTGAGATAATAGCGGTCGAACACAGATTGACGCATTCCCCACTTATGCAGAAATTGTTTGCCGCCATCGTTCTTTTTGACCTTGCCGGTCGATTTGCACTGGAAGTGATAGACCAGTGAGTCGCCCACACCCAGAAAAATGCGGCAGCCGGCGTGCCACAGTTTCATCGAAAAATCGTTGTCGCTGCTCATGCCGGGTGAAAACTCGCTGCTGTATCCGCCGACCTTAAACCACCAGCGGCGGCTGACCAGCGTTGGTGGCCAGGTTGCGCCGTTCCAGTCCGCCTTTTGATATTGTGATAATTCAGCGAGCAGTTGGGTCTCCCGGAAGCTGTCTGTATCGCTGCCGTAATCTTTAACGATAACGCAAGGGTTGTTGGTGTTGCGCGGCTCTATCATGGTTCCGGAGAGCATGAACAGATCCGTGTCGATACCCTGTAGCTTGTTGACCAAAGCGGTATCCCAGCCCGGGCAGCAATACATGTCATCGTTCAAATACAAGATGTAGTCCATTTTGGCATGCATGGCGGCTTCATTCACGGCTAGGCAGATGCCGATATTCTCAGGTGAGGCTGTGTAATCAAGGTTTTGCGCATGTACCCACGCCAGACTGCCGTCGCTGCCGTCGTTTACATGAATGACAATCTGGTGGGCATAGGATGAGTTCTGCTGAATGCTGCGCACACAGAGTTTGAGCAGTTCAAGATTGTTCCAGGTAGGAATCAAAATAGAAAACATGGGCAGTAAGGGGATAAAGATGACGGGTTGGATTTTACTGCACAAAGTAACTGCGCGGTTGCCCAAGTCGGAGGGTGCGTTTGATAACCGATACCGTTACAATACGCCGATATGTCAAAAAAATTGAATATCATTCATGTGGTGAAGCGCTACGGTCCTGTCGGTGGAATGGAGCGCTATGTGTGGGAGCTGACACGTGGGCTTCAGCAATTGGGGCATCAAGTCACTGTGCTTTGCGAGCGTTGTCATGCCGATGCGCCCCGAGGGGTGCAGGTCGTCGAGTTGGGTGAAACGGCCAAGCGTCCTCGCTGGTTGTCGCAAGTGCGTTTTAGCTGGCGAGTGACGAATTGGGTGCGCGAGCACCCCGTGGTTAGTCGGGTCATTCATAGTCACGAGCGTTTGGGTGTGCATGATCTCACCACATTTCATGGCCCGCCGTTCGCCACAATTTATGAAAAAGGCTGGTGGCGTTTCGTTTCAATCAGGGTGTGGGTGCGCCTGTATCTGGAGCGTCGAGAGCTGGCAACCGCGCAGGTCATCGTGCCTAATTCAGCTTTCATCAGTCGCCAACTGGCACACTATTATCCTGCGATGACAGAAAAATTGAGTGCCCCAATCGCACCCGGAATTTTGCCGATACGACAACGCGCGCAGCGCAGCGTCCCGGTCGATGGCGGTATAGTCGGCTTCGTGGGATGGGAGTGGCAGCGCAAGGGCTTAGCTCAAGCTATAGATATCGTTGCCGCACTGCGCCGTACCAGGCCCAACTTGGAATTATGGGTGGTGGGTCCCGTCCCTGCCGAGCTGGGACACTTATTTGCAGGTTGGGAGGGAGGTTATCGCTTACTGGGTTGGCGCGAGGATAATGATTACTTCAGTGGAGTGGATGTGCTACTTCATCCCGCACGGGCTGAACCTTATGGGATGGTGATCAGCGAAGCGATGGCGGCACGCGTGCCCGTGGTAATCTCGGATGTGTGCGGTGCGGCAGAGCATGTGACCATAGATGCCGGTGCTGTTTTGCCGCTGGATGCGGCAATTGAGCTATGGGCGACGGCAGTTGAAAAACAACTCACACGTACTCAACCCGTGCCTCGATTCGATCGCAGCTGGTCCAAAGTCGCGCAGGAATATGAAATGATTTACGGGGAAATTTTAAAGGCAGAATGATGAAGAGTAAATTCAGTTACCATCTTTTTGTGGAGACTACGGCGGCATTATTATTGGTGTTTTACCCAAGTTTGATATTTGTCGTAAAGGGTGGAATGAATGGTGCATTTTTATTTCTGCTGCTGCTATCCATTGCTGTTTTAATCGTTCGGCCTAGAGAAATTCCGGGTGTTGCGTGGAATAGTGAGTTGAGGGTCTACCTGCTGGCGATGGCGGCACTGCCAGTGGCCATTTTTTTCAGTCAAACTTACCATCATCATTACGGTGGTCATCCTTATGATGCAGCATCTCGATTTTTACTCGCTGTGCCCATCTTCATGGTGTTACAACGTTTGCGTTTTAGTATAGTGGCAATGGTGCAATATGCTTTTCCCGTGGCTGCGATTGTTGGATGTCTGATGCTCAAGCCAATTGCCGATGGTCGTTATGGTGTCGCTACGCTGGATCTGATTCATTTCGGTGATTTTGAGCTGGTTTTGGGCGTGATGTCTCTGTTGTGTTTGAACTGGACGGGACGGGATGCGCTTTTGTTGAAGGTGCTGAAAGTGATTGGATTTCTGGCAGGAATTTACGCCTCTGTTGTTTCTGGTTCGAGGGGCGGTTGGATTGCACTGCCAGTATTTTTGATGATTTATATCTATTACAGGTTTGGTAAAATATCACTGAAATCTTTGATAATCACCCCGCTAATTTTGATCATAGTGGGTCTTATCGCTTTTACATTCAGTCAAAAAATTCATCATCGGGTGGGCGAAGTGACTGGCGATCTGTCGGCATTTCAGCATGGCAATCCAGATACCTCAATAGGGGTTAGACTGCAACTTTTTAAAGCAGCCGCTGAAATATTTGTTCAGGAACCCGTCTTTGGTGTTGGTCCCGATGGCTTTGCACTTGAGATGGACGTCATGTTGAAAGCTGGCAAAGTGACTGCGATGGCTGCCGAATTTGGTAAAGGCGAAGTGCACAATGAGCTCTTGTCCAGAGCCGCAGGGTTGGGGTTATTCGGACTGATCGCCATTTTGTCGATCTATCTGGTGCCAGCTAAGATTTTTTACGGTGCGATGAAATCGGATTCTGTTAAGGTAAGACAGGCTGGAATGCTGGGTCTCGTGTTTGTCAGTGGTTTTATGCTGTTCGGATTAACGGCGGAGACCCTTAATTTGACCATGGCAACCGCATTTTATAGCTTGACTGTCGCTGTGTTACTGGCTGCCTGTTTGAATATTCATTACGGCGAACAAGTTTCGCCAAATACTTTATAGGTTCACTATGTTCAGCATACTCATTCCCACCTGGAATAACCTTAGTTGTTTAAAATTATGTGTTGAAAGCATACAGAAATATTCAAGTCAACCACACGAGATCATTGTTCACGTGAACGATGGTACTGACGGCTCGCTGGAATGGGTCAAGTCACAGGGCTTGAGATTCAGTCATACCGAAAAGAATGTCGGCATTTGTCTGTCGGTCAATAATCTGGCCGCGAAAGCCTGCCACGATTGGTTGCTGTATATGAACGACGACATGGTTGTTTGTCCGGGCTGGGATCTCGCTTTTGACGAGGCGATTAAAGCCACTAAGACTGATCTTGCGATGTATTTCGGTACGTTGATTGAACCTAGAAAATCGCAAAGTCCGCTGATCATCAATCAGAACCACGGAATTAATCCCGAAGAGTTCGATGAGGCGGCGCTGCTGGCCAATTACATGAACGAGGCGCGCGGTGACATTGAGGGCGCAGCGTTGCAGCCTACGCTGGTGCATCGTAAGTGGTGGACGGTGGTGGGCGGCTACAGCATCGAGTTCAGTCCCGGTATGAGTACCGACGATGATCTGTTGATGAAGTTTTGGGTGGCAGGATGCAGAAATTTCCGTGTTGTTGGTAAAAGCCGTTTCTATCATTTTGGCTTCAAAAGTACTGGTCGGGTGAAACACAATCTTGGCGGGCGGATTTTTGCGATGAAGTGGGGCATTACGCAAAAAGAGTTTTTCAATAACTATCTGGCGACATTAAGAAATAAGCCAGCCGCCGGATATGGGAATGCAACTGGCGTGAGCGATTTTCCGCGTGCCACGCGTCTGGGTAAGTTGCGCCGTGTAGGTTATGGCCTGACTCAGGATTACCCGCTTGAAGACATTGAGGCTTGGGATCCTCAATCCGCTGTCGGGAAATGGGAGGAGGGTGGCGACAACTAGCTTAGCGCTTAGGCAGGGTAGGCTGGATGGTTTGATAAACTGCTGAACCGAGCTTTAAATAACCTGTGGTCGACAAATGTGAGTTGTTTGCAGGGTAGAGATCAGCGGTCTTTTCGGCTAGCGCCTGGCGCATGATTTGCAGCACGTTGGGAGCGAGAAAACGATGCTCGGCTTCATTCCAGAACTGTTTGTCGTGATGAAGGAAAACGGTGGACTTGTCGGGCATGAATACCCAGATTGGCGTTAAATCTCCGAGTCTGGTATTGAGGGTCTGAACGTTGTCCAAAGTAGCCTTGCTGAAATCTGCTAGCCGGTCAGAAGCATAGAACAAGACATCCTGGCATCGAGCATGACTGAACAGCTCGCAACCGTTTTCTATGCGTGCCATCCTGACGCCGCCGGGTACATTCCATGAATTGAAGCCAGGTTGAGTGCTCACTGTGTCGTATTGCCTGGCACTGCGCCATGTATCAAAACCGACTGAGAGTTTCCCGGACAAATCCGTATCCTTCCTCGCCGTAACGGGGGGAGCATGGGGTTTGTCCGCGTTGATGTTGGGGTGGTATATTTGTGTCCTGCACGCAACCGAGGCGGGAATACCCGCCTCAATATTGCGTTCGATCACTTCAAAAATGACGTGCCGGCCTTTAAAGCCCTGCGCGCGCAACCAAGGATAAAAGTCTTCGCAAATGCCACGAACGCTGGTCCAGTGCTCGGTGCGCACCTTCAAACCGTGCCCCACCAGCACGGATTGCCAGACGCGGGTTTCCGAAAAGCTGTCACCCACCACCAGCACATCGGCCTCCTGCCAGGATGATGATAGCAGCAGTTCGGGAGGGATGGCGGGTTGGGGTTTATTCCAGCCGAACAGCGCTTCTGGTAATTTGGCAACGCGCGTCAAATCGCCATCAAAGCCTGCCAAAGGCAGAAAATATAAACCGATTGCACCGTAAATGCCGACGGCTGAAAAAACAATGATGGAGAATAGTTTGGCTGATTTCATGATATTAACGTGAAGCTCGCGTAGCGATTCAATGGCCTCCTCGCCCGCAAGCGGGAGAGGATTGAGGAGAGGGAAACGGGCGTGGCGGATTTATTGGTCTGTGTAGCATCTTTTCTGTGCCCGTTAGAACTGGAAGTAGAGGAACGGGCTGTAGCTGCCGAACTGATCTATTGCGATGAACAGGAAATAGATTGTGGCGTAAGACTGAAGCAGAGTCAGGAAAAGGTTGCCCTTGATAAACCTGAGCCGGGTGGAGTTGGGCAGCAGCCAGACCCATGCCAGTGCGGGAATAAGCATTTTTATCAGGTCTCTGCCCGACAAGCCCGTGGTCAGTAGCAACTTGCCGTGTACGACTTCATCCAGTGTGACCGGATAGTAGTTCACGCCGAACATGGCTTTGAGCATGACGCCGGCCTGTGCGATATCGCTGGAACGGAATACCACCCAGGCTGCGACGACCGCCACAAAGGTCAGCAGGCCGCCTGATAAATTACCCAGCCAGGCAGGCAGCCAGCGGGCTTCAGGCAGGAGTTCTCGCCACAGATGATTGATGGTCAGATACAGGCCATGCAAGGCACCCCAGACGATAAAAGTCCAGCCCGCGCCATGCCACAAGCCTCCCAGCAGCATGGTGGCGAACAGGTTCAGGTAGCGGCGCAGTTTGCCGTGGCGGTTGCCGCCCAGCGGGATGTAGAGATAGTCGCGCAGGAAACGCGACAGGGTCATGTGCCAGCGCCGCCAGAATTCGATAATGTTGCCGGACTTATAAGGAGAGTCGAAATTGATCGGTAAACGTATGCCGAACATCAGCGCGATGCCCAGCGCCATGTCGGTATAGCCGGAAAAATCAAAGTAGATTTGCAGCGTGTAGGCAAGCGCCCCGCACCACGCTTCGTAGATGGTGGGAGTCATGCCGGAGGCCACGCCGCCGAAGATGCCGTCGGCATAAGCGGCCAAAGGGTCGGCCCAGAGTGTCTTCTTGCACAGGCCCAGCGTAAACAGCATTAAGCCGGTGGCGACGTTCTCCCAGTTGATGCGGTAGGTGGATTGATGCGCAAACTGCGGCATCATTTCCTTGTGATGCAGTACCGGTCCTGCGATCAGGTGCGGGAAATAGGTGACAAATAACACGTAATGAACAAAGTTATATTCTTTTGCCTCGCCACGGTAGGTGTCCACCAGAAAAGCAATCTGGGTGAAGGTGAAGAACGAGATGCCCAGCGGCAAAAATATTTCACCCAGACTCCATTGCGTTCCGGCAAAATCGTTGACGTTGACGATAAAAAAATTGGCGTATTTGTAATAGCATAGCAAGGCTAGGTTCGCAGCAATCGCTACAATCAGTAGTCGCTTTTTCCCAACTCCTAAATCCTGAACCCTAAATCCTGCCTTGGCTATCCAAACCCCGAAGGCGTAGTTGCAGATGATGGAGCACAGCAACAGCCCGATATAGGCCGGATTCCAGTAGCCGTAGAAGAACAGGGATGACAGCGCCAGCCAGCCGGCGGCGTAGGCGTGATTTTTCTTCCCTAGCCAAAAGAAACCCAGCAGTACCACGGGCAGGTAAAAGAAAATGAAGGCGTAAGAATTGAACAGCATCGCTATAGTTTTCCAAAATTAGCGCGGGATTGTACAGGCAAGTCGCAGTATGGTGTTGGCTTGGGGGATATCTGGCTGAATCAGGTGTTTAGCGTGTTTTTGCACAATGTTTTGCACGCGCCGTTTCACGTGCCAGTTCTTCAGTTTCAGCTATATCGCGAGGGTGATCGGTGCGATAGTGTTGGCGCGCAGAGCGTATTGCCGACAGATTCGCTTCAATGCTGGCACGATTTAGTCTGGTTCCCCAGTTGTCTGCCGTGCCGAACAGACGTGCAACCAGGCGCTGGCCGAGGGCAGGAATATAATGCGAAGAGTCGGCGTAGCCGCGCATTAAACGTTGCTCGCCCTCATCCGGCAAATCTTCATTGGAAACACTATCGTAGCCGCTGAAATCCCAGAGCGGGAATGGCTGTGAGCCGGTGAGCGCAGCTTCCCGTTCATTGAGTGTAACTAGCTGTCGCTTCCAGTTTTCCCATGTGTCCCAGAGGCCTGAGGCGGCCAGCGTCTCCCATTGTCTGGCATGAGACGGTGAAATGAACAGCCGCAGATCGACCTGCTGGCGTTGTGCTAAGCCAAGGATGGCACGCAGTTCGGCCAATGAAGAACGGGTTTCTTGTCCTGCTGCGGCAAAGGAAAATTCGCAGCGAGGATACGGCAGGTATTTTTCCATCAGATACATGCGCTCGCTGGCAGCAAAATAGTGGTGATAATTGCCCATCAGATAGGCAGGGTCGCTCTCCAGGCGGAAACCATCGGCAAAGCAGCAATCGCCGCCGACTGGCTCTGCATGGCGATATTTGGCCACCGCATCAGACAGTGCGCTGATTGAAAGCAGCAGGTTGGCGGGGCGCAAGCTGTTGTAGTTTTCTTCAACATAATCGGAAGGCGGTGCGAACAAGGCATTAAAGGCGAAAAAATCCAGACCCAGCACCACGGTGTGAACCTTGCCGCCCTGTACTGCCAGTTCAAACAGGCGGCGCGTCTCGTGTATCGGCTGACCAAAGGTTGCCAGATTTAACAGACGTTTGCCTGTGAGGGCGGGTTGTTCGCGCCCGATGCCGATGTCGGTGCGAGAAGTGCCGATGAATACTACATCTGCCGGCATCTTCGCCAGTTTGACGGTCTTGAAGATGCGCTCGTTCATCACCCTTAAGGGCGCTGAATCGACAAAATTTTCGTGATAAATTGCGTAGGGGTCTATCCAGTAGTTGAAAACTGCCAGCGTGCCGGACAGTAATATTGTAGCCACGCAGAAATGTAGGAAATAGCGCATCAGAATTGAAAGTAGATAAAATCACGCACTCTAGTGAGGAATGATGCCGACAGCACAAATATCCCTGCCAGCAGCAAGGCGTGTGCGGGGGTGAAGCGCCATGCAAGCAGGCGTATTAGTCTGCCCCTTGCCGGTTCTACCTGATCCAGCACCGGATGGTGGTGCAGCAGCAGCTGTTGTACGTTCGGCAGTGCCCACACGATCCATAGCCCTGAGGTGATCAGGATCAGAGCGCGATCTGCATTTACTCTAGATAAAGGTGCCAGGCCGTTCTGTGCAACCTGCTCTCCCAGCTGCGGCAATGAGGTGGACAGGTGGCGTACCGCTGATTCGGACAAAGAGATGCCGTTTAACCCCGCCATTCCGGACAACATAGCGCTGGCGGTAGTAAGATCGGGTGCACGAAAGAACACCCATGCTACCACCACAGCAACAAAGGTGATCAGTACGCCAGTGCATTTGGCTAGCCTGCCGCCAGCTCCCCAACCTAAATTTTGTTTGAGTGCCAGCCAGCCATGGTTGATAACCAGATATAGCCCGTGCAGTCCGCCCCAGATGATGAAGGTCCAGCCTGCGCCGTGCCACAGCCCGCCTAGCAGCATGGTGATGATCAAGTTGAGAAAGCGACGTGCTTCACCGTGACGATTGCCGCCCAGAGGAATGTACAGGTAGTCGCGCAGAAAACGCGACAGCGTCATGTGCCAGCGTCGCCAGAACTCGATGATGTTCACCGATTTGTAAGGCGAGTGAAAATTCAGCGGCAGACGCACGTTGAACATGAGCGACAGGCCGATAGCCATGTCAGAATAGCCGGAAAAATCAAAATACAGTTGCAGTGCGTAACTGAGCGCGGCGATCCACGCTTCGAACAACATCGGCTGTTCACCCGCCTGTACCGCAGCAAAAATCGGCCCTGGAAACTCGGCCAGCGAATCGGCTAACAGCAGTTTTTTGGCCAGACCCAATACGAAAATTGTGACGCCCAAGGTGAAATTTCCGGGATTAAACCGATACGATGTTTGATGCGCAAACTGCGGCATCATTTCCTTATGATGCAGGATAGGCCCTGCGATCAGATGCGGGAAATAAGTGACGAACAGCAGATAATGTACGAGACGATATTCTCTAACTTTTCCCTGATAGGTGTCTACCAGATAAGCGATCTGGGTGAAGGTAAAGAAGGAGATACCGAGAGGCAGAATTATTTCGCCCAGACTCCATTGCGAGCCGGTTAAATCATTGACGCTGACGATGAAGAAATTGGCGTATTTGTAATAGCTCAGCAAAGCCAGATTCGCGGCAACCGCCACGATCAGTAGTTGCTTTTTCTTGAATCCTCGTTCCTTGATCCTTGTTTCTGTTTTAGCTATCCACATCCCGAAGGCGTAGTTGCAGATGATAGAACCCAGCAGCAACCCGATATAGGCTGGATTCCAGTAACCGTAAAAGAACAGGGATGCCAGTGCCAGCCAGCCTGAGGCATAGGTGTGATTTATCTTTGCCAGCCAGAAGAACCCCAGCAGGACGACGGGCAGATACAAAAAGATAAAGGTGTATGAATTGAACAGCATTTAGTGTTTCGTGTTGCTCAAGCAGGCGGCGCCGCGACAGAGCAAGTAAAACTCATCTTTGGCGACCACAAATTTTTCGACAACATTGCCGATTTTGTCGTCGGCATCGGGCCCCAGCCAGAAACCGTTGTCCCAGTTATCGGGCGGCTGCTGTATCGGCGCTAACGGCAGGCGGTCTATGTTTATCTGGCCGATGATGTTTTCGCCCGTTGAACGAAAATCCTTGCCATAAAGCGGAAAACCGGCGGTTTGTTTTGAGATGATGTGAGCCGTGGCGACGTAATTTTCACCCCGGTAAGCGTGCTGATAATAGGGGAACAACACCAATGCAAACAGGAATTTGAACACAATCACGCCTGCAAACCAGCGCAGCGCCAGATTTCTTGCCACCTCTCCGGCGCGCCAGATGTACCGTGCACACACCAGCGCCACCATAGGATAAACCGGCAGTAAATAGCGGATGCCGCCCTGCGGGGCTAACCAGTAAGGCAGGATGGTCAGAACGGTGATAAACAGTGTATTTTTAAAATGCGCGCTGGTTTCGGATTCGCAGATGCGGTTTTTTAACAGCAGATAGGCCGCCAGCAACGCGGCGGGAGAGAGCCAGAATGCGGTTTCCAGCGGATAAATGAAAAGGCGCTGCACATATTCCCAGCCATTTTCAGGTATCAGCTTGATGAGGATTTCATTCAGCATCATGGAAGAGCTTTGTGCGCCCTGATGCGGTAATGACGAGAACCAGGTGTAGGGTGCGATTAGCGTTGAGCAAAGAATTAGTAACGAGATTGGTGTCAGCAGGAATTTGCGTGAGTTGTCTTGCCACAGCAGTACAAGGATCACAGTGGCGTAAAAGATGTAAGCGGTGAAGGCTTTAGTGAGCAGCGCGCAACTGACTAAGAGCACCGAAGCGAATAGCCATCCACGATGCCGTTCAACGCTGGCAACCCATACGGTCGCCATCGCGCTAAAGGTAAAAAATGCGAACAGGGGATCGGTGTAAGCCAGCCAGCCGCGATAAAGCTGCAAATCGGCCAAAGCCAGAAAAGCTAGCGAGGTGAATAGTGCAAATTGTTGATTTAGAAATAATTTTTTGCATAGCCAATATAGCCAGCCCGCAGTTCCCAGCGTTGCGATAACGCTTAGCAAGCGGATGGCAATCAGTACATTTGACCAGCCCAACAGATTCGTCAGCGGCACGGCCAACCAGTTCATCAGCGGCGGACGTTGCAAATTGATGCCGTACAGGGTTTGTATCATCCAGTCGCGGCCGTGTAACATCTCCAGTGTGCTGATGGTGTAAATGCCTTCCTCGCCCACCATGTAAAAAAACAGTGTGGGGATGAAACTGAGTGCGGCCAGCAGGAGAAGGTGGCGTGGTGTGAACATTGTTATTCTTTCGGTGTCTGCATACCGCCGGAAAACACAAGCCAGCGACTAACCAGGTACATTGTGCCCGTGTATACGGCAGCTGCGATTAATTGTGCAGTCAGCGCGTTGAAGTGAACCAGGGAAATTTTCAGCGTAGCCAGATTAAGGAAAAAACAAATCAGGAATGCTACCAGATAACGAATACTCTCGCTGACGAAATGTCCATTGCTGCGGAACACAAATTTCTTTGATAACACAAAACCGAGGACGAAACCCACCAGATAGCCGCAGATGTTGGCGATATAAGGTGATAATCCCAGTGCCATTAGCGCAAAAATGACGGCAAAACCCGCGATAGTGTTCACTGCGCCGCTGCCTGCATAGCGTGCCAATAACGCAGACTCACTTTGCCATCTGGACATAATATTGTGCACCTAACGGTACGTGTTTCAGCAGCGGTTCAAGTACGCGCAAGAAAGCCAGCGGGCGCGGAAAAAATAGTGTGTAGCCTTGTTGTGTAGCGCTAAAGCCTGCCTGCCTTGCCAGATTCAGCGCCGTTTTCAGGCTGAACATTTCCGCATCGGCATCGAACGGACAGCGTTCAAAGACCCAGCGCGTGGCGGGATTGTATGGATTGTGTTCAAACATAAACATCTGGCCGTCGGTGGTCAAGGCTTGCTGGCACTGACTGAGTGCGTTTAGGCGCAGTTCCCCCGGAATGTGGTGATATACGTTGGCGGCGAGGATGGCATCGAAGCGGTTTCCGTCCAGCTCGTTCCAGTCGGAAAACAGTTGGGCGCGCGGTACGCGTTCTGCCGCAATTTTCAGAGAGACGGGTGAGACATCATAGCCCCATAGCTCAGCATCGGGGAAATACTGTGCCAGATAAGGCAAGCTGCGCCCTGCGCCGCAGCCGAAATCTAATATGCGCTGAGGTTTGTTTTCTCCCAGACGCAGAGCCATCAGGGCAATCTTGTATTCGGCAAAATAGCCGTCCTCGTTCAGACCATCCGGTATTGTCTCACTCATCAGACGATCATAGGTCTTGGCGTATTGATCGAATTCCGGCTTATTATTCATTGATATTCCAGGTCGTGCTGCCGACCACGAACTGCGGTTTGTGATTGAGTTTGAGATAAGTGCGCCCAAGGTATTCGCCCATCATGCCGATGCACAGGGTTTGTATGCCCCCTATAAACAATACGGTGGCGATCAGCGAGGCCCAACCGGCGGGCAATTCGGGATGCAGCCACTTTTCAAGGATGACATACAAGATCATCAACAGGCTGAGTCCCGCGAGTGCAAATCCGGCGAACGAGGCCATGCGCAGTGGCAGGACGGAAAAACTGGTGGCCATTTTCAGCCAAAGCGCGAGTGAGCGGGACAGATTGTAATTGCCTTCCCCTTCATGGCGCGCGCCATGTTCGATGTCGATGCTGGTGATGGAGCGTGTCACGTCCAGAATCAAGCCGTCCACATAGGCATAAGGCCCGTCATAGCGGATTATTTCCTGAACGATTTCACGGCGCAAGCCTTTGAATGAAGAGAGATAGAGTCCTTTTGGTTTGCCCAGAAGATGGGTCGCGACCCAGTCGTTGAACTGGCTGCCGAGTTTTTTCCAGATGGCGTGCTGCCGGTTCAGGTAGTTGGTGTAGCAAACGTCATAGCCTTCCCTCAATGCGCGCAGAATGTCGCCTATGGCGTGGGGCGGGTGTTGCAAATCGTCGTCCATCAGCACCACAAACTCGCCGCTGACGTGATTGAGCCCGGCCATAATGGCGTTGTGCTGGCCGAAATTGCGGCGCAACGAAATCCCTTTGATAAAGGGATGCGTCTGGCTGAGGCTGCGTATCACTTGCCAGCTGTTATCCGGGCTGGCATCGCTGACCAGTAGCAATTCAAAGTCGTTGTCTAGGCCTTCTTTTGCCATCTCGGCATGAATCTGTTCAACCAGTTTCGGCAAAATCGCTGCGCTTCGATAGACCGGCACGACGATGGAAAGAGTGAGACGGGTGTTGTCGTTAGTCGGCTTTTGCATAATATTTTCCTATAACCCCCTCCAGGTAGTTGTCGCCGAATATTACCCCGGCCTGAGCGAGCAGGGGGCGTATTGCGCTGGTGTCGATGGCGTAGCCGGAACCGCGTTCGATTAAATCGCATATGGCAGGTTTGCCGACGATGCGTTCCATGGCGGCGACGATGTCGGGCATGCTGTAGCAGATCGGGTTGGCGATGTTGATGGTGAGGTTGCGTGCGCTTGTGTTCTCAATCAGTAAAGTTGCAATGGCGGCGACATCTTCCACGTCAATGATGTTGCGTGTGGCTCTAGCCCATAACTGAAACGCTTCACTGCGGGCGATATGCGCATAGAGGAAGTTTAAAAGAGTGTGCGGATTGGGGGTAATGCCTGCGACTTGCGGCAGCCGTAAAATCAGATAGCGAGGATGAGTCGCGACCAGTTGCTCCATCGCCAGTTTGTGTTGTACATAAGGCGTTTGTTGTGCTTCCGGGTCATTTACGCTGCACGTGCCAAAATATACAAAACAATCAATAGCTTGCGATTTATCCAGCGCGGCGGTCAGGCGTTGCCGCTCGCGGGCGAATTCATGTTCGTCGCTGCAAGCTGAATTGGACACGCCCGCCGCATAGATGCACACCGCGTCGCTGTGCGAGTAGGCTGCCCTGAAGGCGTGTGCGATTAAACCGGAGCCGATTATCATGGAATGGGTCTTAGTGGGTGTCGTGCAACAGCGGTGTGCCGTCCGGTTTATTGGCATTTTGCCAGAAATCGGTGAAAACCTTCTGGTAACAGCGCTTGACCGCATGATGGGCATCGAGAAATTCGTCCGGGGTGCAACCAAACTTTTCGCTTTGGCTGAAATCCGCTAGCATGATGTTCTGTCGAACAGACCAAAAAGCCAATTCCTGCTTGGTGCGTTTCAAATAGACGGCATATTGAGGGTGATCCAGAAAGGCTCGCTCCATGCCCGGAATCAGCGGCGGCATCAGCAAAATCAGCTTTCCGCCTTGCGCGGTAAGTCGTGTATTCAGCGCGGCCAAGTGTTCAAGCAAAATGTGGTCAGGTACGCCACGGGTGTGTTGCAGTGCACGGGCATACATGGAACTGGAGGCCAGCGCACCAACTATCGTCCGGCTGCCATTCTCAACCCGCGTGTAATCGGAAAATGTCGCGCTGCCGTCATAGCGGAAGCCATTGCACGCGCCACGGTTATAGACGCCAAAGTCCTTGCCGGGCGATTTTCCATCCGGACAAAGGTATTCATCGCTGCCTATTTGCAAAAAGTATTCACGGAACGCGGACTGCGGATGCGGGGCATGTGCCACGCTGTTCAATACTTGCCAGAGTTTGTTCATGCGCGGATAGGAGATGGCTTCTTTCAGTGTTTCCAGCGGCGAGTGTGCAGGCTGCTGCGACAAGGATTTATTGCGGTCGGCACGCACCAGACTTGCAGGAAGAACTTCACCCGGTTGATAAATGAAGTCAATCGCCCAGTCCAGCATGATGATGTGCTGCTTGATTTGCGGCGCATGTTCGGTCAGATATTTGGCCTGTGCGATGCTGGCGCGCAATGGGCTGCCGCTTTGCGTAAAATTATAAAGGTGCCAGGTTGGTGGCAGCATGTCGCTGTCTATGGTCATCGCGGTCGAAGCGCCATAGATGACGGTGTCGATTTCGGGCAGGCGGTCATTCAAACGCTGTGTTTTGAAAAAACCGTTATTGCCTAGTGTGGGGGTAAAGGTAATGCCATGAGTTTGCTGTTGCCAGTCGCTGGCGGCAAAGGACATGGCTTCCACATTGCCTTCATTTTTCAGCAGAATCCAGTTCAGTGCGATAGCGGGCAGCATGGTGATGCAGCCAAAGAATAACAACCAGAGTAAATAGCGTTTATGCATGGTTAACGTAAAACTCGCGTAGCGAACATCTGCCGCTGCCCTCGCAAAGATTCATTTGCGGGGGAAGGTTGAGAAGGGGGAACGAGCATGGTTCAATATTGGGCGTCATCTTTTTCATGCCCGTTAGAACTGGAAGTATAAAAAGGTGGATTGCTGCGACAGGTTAATCAGGGCTACGAAGGCTAATGCCCAGATAAGCAGAGCGGATAAGGCATGGGCACGCCAGTGTAGTAGCGTTCGGTCGGGTAGTTGCGGTGCATCCAGAGCCGGCTTGAATGATTGCATGATGGTTTGGGTGTTGGGTGCGAACCATATGATCAGCAGCAATATCCACAGCCAATTGATCATGCCGCTGGTCGCTAAGCCGTTGCTTGGAGCCAACAGGCCGTGGCTGTCGAACCAGCCGTGCAAGGCCGGGAAGCGGGTAAACCAGTTGTCAGGGAGCGAGACGCCGTTGAATCCCAGCATGGTCTGCGCGATGGTCGTGGCAGTATGCAGGTCACTGGCGCGGAAGAACACCCAAGCCAGCGTCACGGCGGCAAAGGTGAACAGCACGGATAAGGCGTGTAGCGGTTTGCATAAAGGTTTGTTGGGATTCTGGCCAAGCGCGCGGCGTAGCGCGTGCCAGCCATGATTGAGTGTCAGATAGATGCCGTGCAGTCCGCCCCAGATGATGAAGGTCCAGCCCGCGCCGTGCCACAGTCCGCCCAGCAGCATGGTGGTCATCAGATTCAGATGACGACGCGCTGTACCGTGGCGATTGCCACCCAGCGGGATATACAGATAATCGCGCAAAAACCGCGACAGCGTCATATGCCAGTGTCGCCAAAACTCAATGATGTTGGCTGATTTGTAGGGGGAATGAAAATTGAGCGGCAAGGTTACGCCGAACATCCTTGAGAGGCCGATGGCCATATCCGAATAACCGGAAAAGTCGAAATACAGCTGCAGTGTGTAACACAGCGCACCGCCCCAGGCTTCGATGAAGCTCAGATGCACACCCGCATTAGGTGCATCGAATACGCCAGGCACGTAATAGGCCATCCCATCGGCCAGCACCACTTTTTTGAACAGGCCAATAAAGAAGATCGTCATCCCTACCGAGATGTTTTCGTAATTAAAGCGATAGGTGGAGGCCTTGGCGAATTGCGGCATCATTTCTTTGTGGTGCAGCACCGGGCCTGCGATCAGATGGGGAAAATAAGTCACGAACAACAGGTAATGAATGAAATTGGATTCTTTGACCTTGCACTGATAGGTGTCCACCAGATAAGCAATCTGAGTAAAGGTAAAAAATGAAATGCCCAGCGGCAGGATGATATTGGCCATATTCCAGTTCGTACCGAACAGCGGATTCAGGTTGCTGACGAAGAAATTGGCGTATTTGTAATAGGCGAGCAGTGCCAGATTCGCGGTAATTGCCACGATCAGCAATCGTTTCTTGCTTCTCCCTTCCCCCTTCTCCCTTCCCCCTTCTCTGCTTTTAGCTATCCACCCTCCGAATGCGTAGTTGCATACGATAGAGAGCAGCAAGAGCCCGACATAGGCTGGATTCCAGTAGCCATAGAAAAATACCGAGGCCAGCGCCAGCCAGGTGGCGGCATAAGTATGGCGGATGCGTGCCAGTTGGAAAAACCCCAGCAACACAATCGGCAGATAAAGAAAGATAAAGCCGTAGGAATTGAATAGCATCAGGTTGTTGGATGGATGGTTGAGTCCAGTAGTTTTCGTGTTGTAACTGATTTATTAATAAGGATTAATCAATATTGTGGTGTTTTTGGCTATTTTAGTGCGGCCAGCGCAGCGTCGTAATTCGGCTCGTTGGTGATTTCATTGACCAGCTCGCCGTAAAGTACGTGATTCTGTTCGTCCAGTACCAGCACGGCGCGCGCCGTAAGCCCAGCCAGTACGGAGTCTGCGATCTTTACGCCGTAGTTGCGCATAAATTCACGACCACGCATCAGCGACAATGGCACGACATTCTCTAAACCTTCCACCGCGCAGAAACGCCCCATCACAAAGGGCAGATCAGCGGAGATCACCAGCACTACGGTGTTCTCAATTCCGCTGGCTGCATCATTGAACTTGCGAGCAGACGTGGCGCAGACCGGCGTATCCAGACTAGGCACGATATTGAGTACCTTGCGCTTTCCCGCAAAACTCGACAACGCGACATCCTTGAGATCCTTATCCACCAGCGTGAATTCAGGCGCAACATCCCCAACGACGGGAAATTTGCCGTACAACGTGACGGGCGTGCCGCTGAGTGTGACCGCGATCTTATTGGCGACTTCTTTTTTCTTGCTCATGATGTGTGTCCTTTATAGGCCGTCATCCCCGCGAAGGCGGGGATCCAGCGTTTCTATTAAATGTAGCTTTCGACTGGCGGACAGGCACAAACCAGATGTTTGTCTCCGTACACATTGTCGATCTTGGCGACCGAGGGCCAGAACTTATTATCCCGCACCCAAGGCAACGGGTATGCCGCCTGTTCGCGGGTATACGGACGATTCCAGTCGCTGCTCACTAGCGCTTTGGCGGTATGCGGTGCACGCTTGATAATATTATCCTTTTTATCGGCACGACCGGCGACGATCTCGTCGATCTCACCGCGTATTGCGATCATCGCCTGACAGAATCGATCGAGCTCCGCCTTGGATTCGCTCTCGGTAGGCTCAACCATCAGGGTATCGACCACAGGGAAAGACGTGGTCGGTGCGTGGAAACCGAAATCCATCAGTCGTTTGCCGATATCAGCCACTTCCACCCCCGCCTCGCGTTTAAATTCGATGCAGTTCAAAATCATCTCATGCGCGCAACGACCGTTCGCCCCGCTGTACAAAGTAGGGTAATGATCTTTCAACGATTCCTTGATGTAGTTGGCGTTCAGGATCGCCATGCGAGTCGCCTGAGCCAGCCCCGTGCCACCCATCATCTTGATATAGCCATAAGAAATCAATAAAATCAAAGCACTACCATAAGGCGCAGCAGACACCGCATGAATACCCTGCTCGCCACCGGTCTTGATCACCGGATGAGACGGCAGGAACGGCGTCAGATGCGCCGCCACGCCGATAGGGCCAACACCTGGTCCGCCACCGCCGTGAGGAATCGCGAAGGTCTTGTGCAGATTCAAATGGCAGACGTCAGCGCCGATATTGCCAGGGCTAGTCAGCCCCACCTGCGCATTCATGTTCGCGCCGTCCATATAAACCTGGCCGCCGTTCGCGTGAATGATGCCGGTGATCTCGATGATGGACTCTTCATACACGCCGTGCGTGCTGGGGTAAGTGACCATCAGGCAGGACAGATCATCGCGATGCAACTCGGCTTTTTCGCGCAGATCGGCCACGTCGATATTGCCCTGCTTATCGCATTTGACCACCACGATGTCCATGCCGCACATCGCCGCACTGGCAGGATTGGTGCCGTGCGCTGAGGAAGGAATCAGTGCAACCTTGCGCTGACCTTCGCCGCGTGAGCGGTGATACGCCTGAATGACCAAAAGCCCGGCATATTCACCCTGCGCACCGCTATTAGGCTGAAAACTCATCTGGGCAAAACCGGTGATCTCGGACAGCGCGGCGTCCAACCCTGCAATCAACTCCTGAAACCCGACCGCTTGTTCTACCGGCACAAAAGGATGCAGATTAGCAAAGCCGGGCCAGGTCAGCGCCAGCAATTCGGACGCCGCGTTCAGCTTCATGGTGCAGGAACCCAGCGCGATCATGGAGTGAGTCAGCGACAGATCCTTGTTTTCCAGACGCTTGATATAACGCATCATTTCAGTTTCGGAATGATAGGAATTGAATACCGGATGACTCAAGAAGTCCGATGAACGCGGCGCGAACAACATCGCTTGCGCATCGACATCGGCCTGCGTCAGCACGACCGCAGGCTTACCCGCAGCCGTCGCAAACACCGCCAGTATCGCGTTAAGATCGGCAATCGACGTAGTTTGATCGAGCGCAATGCCCAGCCCTTCAGCGCTGTAACGGAAGTTGATTTCTGCAGCGTCGCTCAGCGCATGAATCTTCACATTGTCGGTATGCACCAGTTTCAGCGTATCGAAGAAGTTGTCAAAGGCGACGGCATAACCCAGCTTCTTCAACTCATTCGATAACGCAACAGCAGACAGATGCACCTGACGAGCGATACCGCGCAAGCCATCTGCACCGTGGTAAACCGCATACATACTGGCCATGATGGCAAGCAGCGCTTGTGCGGTGCAGATATTAGACGTCGCCTTCTCGCGACGGATATGCTGTTCGCGTGTTTGCAACGCCATGCGCAACGCAGGATTACCGTCTGCATCGACCGACACACCGATAATGCGTCCCGGCATCGAACGCTTGTACGCATCGCGACAGGCAAAAAAGGCCGCGTGAGGGCCACCGTAGCCCATCGGCACGCCGAAGCGCTGCGTAGAACCCAGCACAATATCCGCACCCCATTCACCGGGTGGCGTGAGCAGCACCAAACTCAAAATATCGGCAGCGACCGCGATGGTCATGCCGTGCTCTTTGGCACGCGAGACAAAATCCGCATAGTCATGGACCACGCCATTGGCCGCCGGATATTGCAACAGTGCGCCGTACAACTTGTCGTTCAAGGTCACCGTCTTGAAATCGCCGATCACAAGTTCAATGCCTAGCGGTTTCGCGCGCGTTTTGAGCAATTCGATGGTCTGCGGGAAACATTCATGCGACACGAAGAAACTGTTCTTAGCCGCAGCTTGCGCTTCGCGGCTACGCAGACCGTGCAACATGGTCATCGCTTCCGCTGCGGCTGTGGCCTCATCCAGCAAGGAGGCGTTGGCGATTTCCATCCCGGTCAGATCCATCACCATAGTCTGGTAATTGAGCAAGGCTTCCAGTCGTCCCTGAGCGATTTCAGCCTGATACGGCGTGTAAGCCGTGTACCAGCCCGGATTTTCCAGAATATTGCGCTGGATCACCGGCGGCAAAATCGTATCGTAATAACCCAGACCAATGTAATTCTTATAGAGCTTGTTCTTCGCCGCAATGCCGCGCAGATGGGCAAGATAAGCGTGTTCAGACATGCCTTCCGGCAAATTCAGCGGTGTCTTTAAACGGATAGCGGCAGGAATCGTCTGATCAATCAAGGCATCCAGGGAGGACGCATCGATTACTTTTAACATTTCCTGAACGTCCTTGTCGGACGGGCCGTTGTGGCGATTTACAAATTGGTCAGTGTGGGTCATGGGATTTCGCTTGAATTCTGGAGTATGGTGTTAGAGAAGGGAGAAGAGGGAAGGGAACGCACCTTTGGTGCTCAAGGGGAAAGGGTAAAACCGACGGCGCGCCACCCTTCTCCCTTCCCCCTTCCCCCTTTACCCTTCTCCGCTTTTAGTGCGCTTCGCTGTCGACGACGGCCTGATAGCCTGTCGCGTCCAGCAACGCATCAACATCAGCCGTATTGTCAGGCTTCATTTTGAACATCCATGCGCCATAAGGATCGCTGTTGATATTTTCCGGACTACTGTCCAGATCACCGTTCACTTCGGTAACAGTGCCTGAAACCGGCGCATAAACGTCGGCAGCAGCCTTCACCGACTCAACCACGGCGCACTCTTCTCTCGCCTTCAGGTGACGACCAGCTGCCGGGGCCTCAACAAACACCATATCGCCCAGCAATTCCTGTGCGTGTTGCGTGATGCCGATGCTGACCGTGCCGTCTGCTTCAGTTTTGACCCATTCGTGGGAGGCGGTGTATTTCAGATTGGTTGGATTGCTCATTGTTTTCTCCGTGTGTAGGTCGGGTTTTAACCCGACATCAAAAATAGTCGGACTGAAGTCCGACCTACATTATTAAACCAGCCCTTTTCCGTTGCGCGCGAACGGGTACTTCACTACCTGCGCGTTCAGCATTTTATCGCGAATTGCCACTCGTACCGTATCGCCGATAGCGACATCTTTTGGCACACGCGCCAGCGCGATGGATTTTTCCAGCGTAGGCGAAAAACTGCCGCTGGTGATTTCACCGATGCCATGCGGGGTATGCACCTTCTGGTGACCGCGCAACACACCGCGATCCATCAACAGTAAACCGATCAGTTTTTTAGTGGGAGGATGGGCCAGCAGCGCCGCTTTACCGATGAAGTCGCGATCACTCTTCAAATCCACCGTCCAGGCCAGACCCGATTCCAGCGGCCCTACGGTTTCATCCATGTCCTGACCGTAGAGATTCATGCCGGCTTCCAGACGCAGCGTGTCGCGTGCGCCCAAGCCGATCGGTTTGACACCCGCCTTGTTCAAATCGTACCAGAAGCCTTCAACCTTTTCCTTCGGCAGCATGACTTCAAAGCCATCTTCGCCGGTGTAACCGGTACGCGCGATAAAATATTCACCGCAATCGGCCGCCTGGAAATTCTGCAACCCTTCGGTCGCAACTTGAGTCTCTGGCAACACCTGCCAGACCTTGGCGCGTGCATTCGGGCCTTGCACGGCGACCATCGCCAGATCATCGCGTGAGGTGATGACAAGATTAGGCGCACAACTTGCTGCCTGCTCCTTCATCCATGCGATATCTTTGTCAGCCGTTCCTGCGTTAACCACGATGCGGAACCAGTCTTCGGTCATGAAATAAATGATCAGGTCATCGATCACGCCGCCATTCTGGCGCAACATCGCGGAATACAGCGCCTTGCCGGGCAGGGTAATCTTGTCGGCATTGTTCGCCAGCAGATAGCGTAAGAATGCGCGCACGCCGGCGCCCTTCACATCCACCACGCGCATGTGGCACACGTCGAACATGCCGCAGTCATTTCGCACCTGATGGTGTTCGTCGATTTGCGAACCGTAGTTCACCGGCATGTCCCAACCACCAAAATCGACCATTTTGGCGCCCATCGCGCGGTGTGCAGCATTGAGTGGCGTAGTTTTAAGTGTCATATTTGCTTTCAGAAAATAAAAAAGGCGCTGCACGAGTTCGTGCAGCGCCCCATCTGTCCTTGGTACCTGAGAGATTACAAATTGTCATTCCGGGCTAGATCCGGAATCCAGCATTAACTGGATTACCGCCTTCGCGGTAATGACGACTTCGCGTGCCCCTTCGGTGGCAGGTATTCCTGCGCTCTCCAGATTTGCCTGTGCCAATAGTTCTTGTTGCCTGAGCGGTTACGGGTGTTACGCCTTCGGCGGTGGTCTTGAAACCACGCTCTCCCATTGGTCTTGACGGCAGCGCGAATTATGCGGGAAAGCATGAGGCCTGACAATGAATATTTACGCTAGAATCTGCGCATCAATCACAGGACTAGATCATGCGCTCACAACCTTATCAATCAAATCCTTTGTTGCGCCTGAGCTATAGTTGGATTGCGCCGATTTATGATCTGCTCGTTGAACGCGCGATGCGCGATGCGCGCGAAAAATCGCTTAGCGCTTTGCCAATGGATACCGCTGAAAAGGTTTTATTAAGCGGCTTGGGCACCGGTTTGGATTTGCCCTTGCTGCCAACTGTGCATCATTATACCGCACTCGATTTCAATGCCGCGATGCTTGATCGCGCGCGCGGACGCAGCGCAAATTTACGGGTGGAGTGGGTGTTGGGCGATAGCATGGCATTGCCTTTTCCCGATAATTACTTCGATCACGTTGTGCTGCACCTGATTACGGCAGTGGTGCCCGAGCCAAGGTGTTGTTTGGCAGAAGCCGCGCGCGTGCTAAGACCCGGCGGCTCTATCATTCTTTTCGATAAATTTCTGCGCCCCCGACAAATTGCCCCCTTGCGCCGTTGGCTGACACCGTTGACATGCCGCATTGCCACGCGCATGGATGTGGTATTTGAGGAGGTTTTGCTCGCGGCTCCCGAACTGTATGTGGTCAGCGATGTGCCGATGCTGGCGGGCGGATGGTTTCGCAGTATCGTGCTGCGTAAAACAAACTAAACCCGCAGGGTTCACTATTACACCCAGTCCTTGGGTTGCAGGAATGTGTCGTACAACTCCGCTTCCGGCGTACCTGCTTCCGGATGCCAGTCATATCGCCATTTCACCAGCGGTGGCATGGACAGCAGGATAGACTCGGTGCGGCCATTAGATTGCAAACCGAAGATCGTCCCGCGATCGATCACCAGATTAAATTCCACGTAGCGACCGCGCCTGTATAACTGAAAATCGCGCTCGCGTTCGCCATAGGGCGTATCCATGCGTTTTTCCAGTATCGGTACATAGGCTGACAGGAAGTGATCGCCGACACTTTGCTGTATAGCAAACGCGGTGTCAAAATCGGGTGTGGAGAGGTCATCGAAGAAGATACCGCCTATACCGCGCGGTTCATTTCTATGCTTGAGGAAGAAATACTCATCACACCATTTTTTATATTTCGGGTGTAACTCATCGCTAAAAGGCGTGAGCGAATTTTTGCAGATCTGATGAAAATGCACCGCATCTTCTGCAAAACCGTAATAAGGCGTCAGATCCATACCGCCGCCGAACCAGAACACCGATTCGCCATCCGGCTTGTGTGCCATAAACATGCGCACGTTGGCATGCGTGGTCGGCGCGTAAGGGTTGCGAGGATGCATCACCAGCGACACGCCCATCGCTTCCCAGCTGCAACCGGCCAGCTCAGGGCGATGTGCCGTGGCAGACGCGGGCATCTTGTCACCTTTGACATGCGAAAACGCCACGCCGCCGCGCTCCAGGACATTGCCTTCCTCGATGATGCAGCTGATACCACCGCCCGCGCCAATCCCGACCCCGCCCGGCTCACGCGACCATGGATCGCGGATAAATTTCTTGCCGTCGATTTGCTCTAACCGCTCGACGATCAGCTCCTGAAGTTCCAGCAGGTATTCTTTAACGGCTGCGCTGTTGACACTCATGTTCTCTCCAGTTTCGCCGTCATTCCCGCGAAAGCGGGAATCCAGCTTATTAAAATAAATATTAGTTGCGTACGATTCTACCATCCAGCCAGGCACGAATAGACGAAGGCTGACGGCGTTTCCCCACTAATCCCGGCAAGACCCACACCGAATTGCCGAACAGCCGCTGGCATTGTGCATAAGTTTTGGCCGGGCGCATTCCGCTGATATTAGCGCTGGTTGAGACCAGCGCACTGTTCACGCCACGGCAAAGTTGACGTGCCTCTGGATGTGCAGTCAGGCGTACCGCCAGCGTATCGTGTGAGCCGCGCAACCAGCGCGGTGTCGATTTTTTCACCGGCATCAGATAGGTGATTGCCTTTGCGCCATCATCCTTCAAACGGTTTTGCTCTGCCAGATTGAGCGGCTGAAGATAGCGCGTTAGCTGCTTATATGAATAAGCGATTAAAATCAATCCTTTGTGTTGCGTGCGCCGCTTTAGCCTGAGTAGCTTCAACACCGCCGTGCGATTGGACGGATCGCACCCCAAGCCGTAACAGGACTCGGTAGGGTAGGCGATCAGCCCGCCCATCCGCAAGTGTGCCGCAATCTGCCGGTAGGGAGGCACGGTTTACTTGGCTCTGGCCGCAATCGCACGATAGCCGATGTCGCGACGCGACTGGCAGCCGTCGAAATGAATTTCATCGACCAGCTGATACGCGCGTCGCTGCGCCATGCGGACGCTATCCCCCAGCGCGGTTACGCACAACACGCGTCCTCCTGAAGTTTGCACCTTGCCGTCGACCAGTCTCGTGCCCGCATGAAACACATGCACGTCTTCTTCGCTGCGCGCGGGCAGTCCGTTAATCACATCGCCGCTACGCGGGGTGTCCGGATAGTTGGCCGCAGCCATCACGACGCCCAGCGCGCAGCGCCTGTCCCATTCGACTTCGATCGCACCCAGCGTGCCGTTTACCGCATGTTCCATCATCGTCAGCAAATCCGTCTTCAGACGCAACATGATAGGTTGCGTTTCCGGATCGCCCATGCGGCAATTGAATTCCAAAACTTTAATCGCGCCGTCGGGTGAAATCATCAAGCCGGCGTACAGAAATCCGGTGTAAGTGTGACCTTCCTTTTCCATACCGTGTACGGTCGGCATAATCACTTCGCGCAATGCGCGGGCGTACACCTCAGGCGTTACCACCGGTGCCGGTGAGTACGCGCCCATGCCGCCGGTATTCGGCCCCAGATCACCATCCATCAGACGTTTATGATCCTGACTGGTCGCCAGTGGCAGAACATTTTTGCCGTCCACCATCACGATAAAACTGGCTTCCTCACCTTCGAGGAACTCTTCGATCACCACGCGCGCACCGGCATCGCCCAGCTTGTTGTCCGAGAGCATCATATCGACCGCCTGATGCGCCTCTTCCAGCGACATCGCCACGATCACCCCCTTACCGGCCGCCAGTCCGTCCGCCTTAATGACGATAGGTGCACCATGCTTATCGATGTAGGCATGAGCCGCTGTCACATCGCTGAATGTCTCGTAAAAAGCGGTAGGAATATTGTGCCGCACCATAAACGCCTTGGCGAAATCTTTGGAAGATTCCAGCTGTGCCGCAGCTTTAGTCGGACCGAAAATTTTCAGCCCGGCACGACGGAACGCATCCACCACGCCTTTAGATAAAGGCGCCTCAGGGCCAACCACGGTCAGATAAATGTGTTCGCGCAGCGCAAATGCCAGCAGTTCGTCGACACTGTTAAGGTTGATATTTTCCACACCCTTTTCCAGAGCAGTACCGGCATTGCCGGGTGCAACATAAACCTTCTGCACCTTGGCACCCTGCGCCAAACGCCACGCCAGCGCGTGCTCACGACCACCGGAACCAATAACCAATATCTTCATGTTTTTCCTCTAGTGAGTGGCTGGCAGCTTAAAAATGCCCGGTGCATTTTTTGCTACTAGCTACCAGCGACAAGCTGATTTTAGTGTCTGAAATGACGGTAGCCGGTGTACACCATCGCAATGCCGTGTTCATCCGCTGCGGCGATCACTTCTGCGTCGCGCATCGAACCGCCCGGTTGAATCACAGCCTTAGCGCCAGCAGCGGCCAGCACATCCAGTCCGTCGCGGAACGGGAAGAAGGCGTCAGACGCGACAACCGATCCTACCAGCGTCAGCCCTGCGTTCTGCGCCTTGATCGCGGCAATCTTGGTACTGTCCACACGGCTCATCTGACCCGCACCGACGCCCAAAGTCTGACCTCCCTTGCAGAACACGATCGCATTGGATTTCACATATTTCGCGACGCGCCAAGCGAACAGCAAGTCTTGCAACTGTTCTGCGCTAGGCTGCGCCTTGGTGACCACCTTGAGCTGAGCCGCTTGCACGTTCAGGATGTCCGGCGTTTGCACCAGCAAACCACCGCCAACACGCTTGAAGTCGTACTGGTTGTGCGCATCGGACAACGGCACGATCAACACGCGCACATTTTGTTTCGCAGCGGTGATCGCCAGCGCCGCATCGGTGACGCTAGGGGCAATGATCAGCTCGACGAACTGGTTGTCGGTAATCTGTTTCGCCGTTTGCTCATCCAACTCGCGGTTAAAGGCGATGATCCCGCCGAACGCGGAAGTGGTATCGGTCGCATAAGCCAGTTTGTAGGCATTTAGCGGGGTATCCGCAATCGCCACGCCACATGGATTAGCGTGTTTAACGATCACACAGGCGCACTGATCAAACGTCTTCACCAACTCCCAGGTCGCATCCGCGTCGCCGATATTGTTGTAGGACAATTCCTTGCCCTGTACTTGCGTGTAGTTGGCGATGCTGCCTGGCAACGAGGTCAATTCGCGATAGAACGCAGCGCTTTGATGAGGATTCTCACCGTAACGCATTTCCTGAACCTTGGCGAAGTTAAAGTTGATCTGCTCAGGGAAGGCAACGCGCGAGCCGTCGTTATTCACCGTGGTCAAGTAATTGCTGATCGCAGAGTCATAAGCTGCCGTATGCGAGAAAGCCTTCTTGGCCAGATCGAAACGGGTCGCATCCGAAACAGCGCCGTCACAGGTTTGCATCTCAGCCAGCACCGAAGTGTAATCCGCAGGATCGGTAACGATAGCGACATGACCGTGATTCTTGGCTGCTGCGCGCACCATGGTGGGGCCGCCGATGTCGATATTCTCAATCGCATCTTCCAGTGTACAGTTAGGCTTGGCGATGGTTGCAGCAAACGGATACAGATTCACCACCACCAGATCGATGGTCGGAATATTGTGAGCGGCCAGAGTAGCTACGTGTTCGGGCAAATCGCGACGAGCCAGAATACCGGCGTGAACCTTGGGCTGCAAGGTCTTGACGCGACCGTCCAGCATTTCAGGAAAACCGGTGTAATCAGCCACTTCGGTGACTGGAATACCGTTGTCCGCGAATAGCTTGGCCGTGCCGCCGGTGGAGAGAATTTTAACGCCGAGGTCATTTAAACCTCTTGCGAATTCGAGTACGCCGGATTTATCCGAAACGCTGATGAGTGCCTGTTTGATCATTGCCATGATGTTTCCCGTTTAATAATAAATTTGTGTAGGTCGGACTTCAGTCCGACATCTTCAAATCGGGCTGAAGCCCGACCTACGTTATTCGATACCGTGCTGTGACATTTTCTTGCGCAAGGTGTTGCGGTTGATGCCCAGCATCTCGGCTGCACGCGACTGATTACCGCCCACTTGCTGCAACACCATCTCGACCAGCGGTTTTTCGACGCAGTTCATCACCATATCGTATAAACCGCAACCAGGCTCTTCACCGTCCAGATCGCCGAAGTATTCGGTGAGCGCCAGGCGCACGTAGCGCGCCATCTCATTTTCGTTTATCGCGCAATTACTCATGCCGCCACCCCTTCAAGATAGTGCAGCTGCAATCCGCGCTGCGCTTGTTCTGCAAAAAATTCATCCACCGCAGCATGTTGCGCCTCAGGCGTTTCTAATTGATTCATCATATGGCGAAAATGCGCCGATCCAACCAGCCCCTTGGTGTACCAGGAAATGTGTTTGCGCGCGATCCGTAGCCCGGTATATTCACCATAAAAATCATAGAGTTCCACAACATGCGCCAGCAGCACACGGTGGATTTCAGACACTTCGGGCGCGGGCAAGTGATTACCCGTCTGCAAAAAATGTTCGATTTCGCGGAACAACCAGGGACGCCCCTGCGCCGCACGACCTATCATCACCGCATCTGCGCCGGAATACTTCAGCACATATTGCGCCTTTTCCGGCGTGGTGATGTCGCCATTGGCGATAATGGGAATACTCACCGCATCCTTCACCGCCGCGATGGTATCGTATTCGGCGTCCCCGGTGTAAGCGCAGGCGCGTGTCCTGCCGTGGATTGCCAGCGCCTGTATGCCCGCCGCTTCCGCGATCTGCGCGATGCGCACCGCATTGCGGTTATTTTTATCCCAACCGGTACGAATTTTGAGCGTCACCGGCGCATTCACCGCGCCAACTACCGCTTCGAGAATCTGCACCACCAGTGCTTCGTTCTGCATCAGCGCAGAACCCGCCATCACGTTGCAGATCTTTTTTGCCGGGCAACCCATGTTGATATCGATGATCTGCGCGCCGTGATCCACGTTGTATTTTGCCGCTTCAGCCAGCATTTTCGGGTCGGCGCCGACGATCTGCACCGAGATCGGATCGACCTCACCCTCATGATTGGCGCGGCGTTTGGTCTTTTCCGAGCCGTACAGCAAGGAATTGGACGCCACCATTTCGCTCACCGCCATGCCCGCCCCCATGCGTTTGCATAACATGCGAAATGGACGATCCGTCACCCCTGCCATAGGGGCAACGATGAGGTTATTTTTGAGTTCGTAAGGGCCGATGCGCATTGATTACTTTCCAAGAGGGTTGCGGATTATAAAGCAAGCGGACAGGCATGGAAAATATCGCTATGATTAGCACCTATGAAAACTTCGACGCAATACGATGTAGTGATTATCGGCGGGGGTCTGGTTGGTGCCAGTCTGGCCGCAGCCCTCAAACAAAGCGGCTTGTCGCTGGCACTGGTGGAAGCCGCTCCTGCCCCTATATTGGGCGATGCGACCCAGCCTGACGACTGGGATAGTCGCATTTACGCGATCAGCCCGGGGAGTCGCCGCTATCTGGAAGACTCGGGAGCATGGGCGCTGCTCGACCAGTCCCGGATTGCGCCGGTAGAAGAGATGCGCGTATTTGGCGATAGCGACTCCAAAATTGAATTTTCCGCCTACCAGATGGGTGCGCCGGAATTAGCATGCATACTGGAAAACCGCCTGCTGCAACACGCGCTTTGGCAAATCTTAGCAGAGCAGGACAATCTCGATTTGATCCATCCGGCGCGCTGCGCCGCGCTTGAAATCACTGATCAGGCCGCCGAACTCACGCTGGAGGATGGACGCCGGCTTAGCGCGAAGCTGATCGTGGGGGCTGACGGGCGCAACTCGTGGGTGCGCAATCAGGCGGGTTTAAATGCCGCACCGGTCGACTACCAGCATCACGGCGTAGTGGCTAATTTCAACTGCGAACTGCCGCATCGCGGTATCGCCCACCAGTGGTTTGCGCCTGACGGCATCCTGGCTCTGTTGCCATTACCTGACAACCGCCTGTCCATGGTGTGGTCTGTCACCCCTGAACGTTCCGCCGAATTGATGGCGCTGTCCAATGAGGCGCTCTGCGAGCAAGTCGGTGCGGCATCGCTAAACACATTGGGCAAATTGAATGTCATCACACCGGCCGCCGCCTTCCCGCTGCGTTTACTGACCTTGCCCCATGTCAGCGCACCGCGCGTCGCATTGATAGGAGACGCCGCCCACAACATGCATCCCTTGGCTGGACAAGGGGTCAACACCGGTTTTCGCGATGCACGCGAACTGGCTGAACAATTGCTTAATCGCGGCGGATGCAACGACTGCGGTGATGCACAACTGTTGCGCCGCTATGACAGGAAACGACGCGAAGACATCGCGACGATGCAGGGCACGACTTATGCACTTAAAAACCTGTTCTGCAACGATGATCCCGTATTACGCTCCCTGCGCAATCTGGGCCTCAATGCTACTAACCATCTCGTTCCGCTTAAAAAATCCCTGATGCGCCACGCATTTAACTAACTTATTGAATAATATGTATAAAATACTATCGCTGTTATTGCTTACCTGTACTGCCGTCCATGCCGGAGAGACTGAAATCCGCCAGTCGCTGCAAAGCAAGTTTCCCACCATAGGAAAACTCGAACACATCGTCAAAACGCCGTACTCCGGACTTTACGAAGTGGTGGTGGGCGACAAACTGGTTTATACCGATGAACAGGGACTGTATTTGTTCGACGGCAACATCATCGAAGCCAAGACCCGCACAGATCTGACCGAACAGCGCCGCCACAAGTTATTTGCCATCGAATTCGACAAGCTGCCGCTCGATATTGCCATTAAAAAGGTCAAGGGAAACGGTACTCGCAAGATGGCTTATTTTACCGACCCCAATTGCGGCTACTGCCGTAAGCTGGAAAAGGAACTCACCAAGATCAACGATGTGACGCTGTATATGTTCATCGGCCCGATTTTCTCACCCGAATCCAAGGATCTGGTGCGCAATGTTCAGTGCGCCAAAGATCCGGCAAAAGCCTGGGATGATCTGATGCAAAAAGGCATCGCCCCGGCGAATGCTAATTGCGCGACTAAAACCGACAAGGTGATGGCGCTGGCCAAAAAACTGCGGGCAAACGGTACGCCCAATCTGATTTTTGCCGATGGCACCCAGGTTCCCGGCTATTTGCCCGCAGAAGAACTGGAAAAATACCTGAGTCCAACTAAATAAGAGCCACGCCGTGATCACCCAAAATCTCGTTTCCAGCGAACTGCTCTCGCAGGCGATTAATCAGTCGCACGATGGCATCACCATCGCGGATGCCACTCAGGATCATTGGCCTCTGATTTATGTCAACAGCGGGTTTGAAAAACTCTCCGGCTATTCAGCCGCCGAATTGCTCGGCAAAACCGCCCACCATCTGCTGGGCACAGATACCGAACAAGCCGGCGTAGCGACGTTGCGCGAGAGCCTGAAACAGGGAAATAACTGTCAGGTGACGCTGCGCAACTACCGCCGCGACGGCTCGATGTTCTGGAATGAGCTGAGCATATCCGGCGTGCGCGATACATCAGGCACGCTCACTCACTTCATCGGTATCGCACAGGATGTCACCGTGCGCATTCTGCTCAACCAGCAATTGCATCAGTCCAATCTGGATCTGCACACGCTAAATCAGCAGCTGCACACACTGAGCCACCTCGACCCGTTGATCGGCGTGAGCAATCGGTCACACTTCGACACACAACTGGCGCAGATGCTGCAAACCTCGCAGCGCACGCACAGCCAGTTATCGGTGCTCAAAGTCGATCTGGATCAGTTCAAACGTTTCAATGACCGGTATGGGCGACCGGCCGGTGATGTATGTTTACGCATGGTGGGGGAGTACCTAGCCAAGTCTTTCGCGCGCGCTTCAGATTGCGTGTCGCGTTATGACGACGATGAATTTGCGATCGTCTCGATGGGGGCGACAACGGAAGGATTGCAGGAGCACGTAGGCAAACTTCGCGACCATGTGCGTGCGCTGAGCATCCCGCATAGCGATTCGCCTTATGGTGTGGTGACGATTTGCGTCGGCGGCATCAGCCTGACACCACCACGCGACGCGACGACCTCCACCTTACTCAAGCAGGCCGATACCGCCTTACATGAAGCCAAACGGCGCGGCCCCGACTGCGAATATATCGTTTAATGGTTCTATGTGATTTATAGCGGGTGATCCAAATCCATTTATTACCAAGAAAAGGCGACCCCAGTTTGCCGCGCCACCTTGCAGGTGGCGTACCCTCGCTAGCCAGCAAATAGCGGGGCTGCGGAACTCGTACGATCCGCTTCGCGGCCACGTACTCAAACAGTCCTCGCCCAACTGCACCGCTTTTTGCAGACTATCTTCGGCGGCGCGCAGGGGCTTGGGGTGGAGCTAAATGTACATTATTCCGTCGTATCATTGTTTTGGATTATTCCAATTACCCACTGAGTTTCACATAGTCCGGTTTAAATGGTTCAATTGATCGCGGGCTCTGTACCCTTGGGAAACAGCACCCACATCTGGCCGCGCTGCTTCATGCGTCCGGCCTGCGCGCCGGCCTGATCGCCAAATCCCCAGAAGAAATCGGCTCGCACCGCGCCCCGAATTGCCCCGCCGGTATCTTGTGCCAGCATTAAGCGATTGAGCGGTTCAGCCGTATTGGGAAAAGTGGTAGACAGAAATACAGGCGAACCCAACGGGATGGTGCGCGGATCGATCGCGATGCTGTATTGATCGGTCAGTGGCATGCCTAAAGCCCCCAGCGGTGCAGAGAGTCCCTCCGGCAATTCGCGGAAAAACACATAGCTGGGATTTTGTTCGAGCAGCGCGGCCAGTTTCGCAGGATGTTGTTCAGCCCAGTGCTTAATCCCCTGCATCGAAGCCTGCTCGGCCTTGAGTTCGCCCATCTCGATCAGCTTTTTGCCGATAGAGATATAGGGCCTGCCGTTTTGATCGGCATATCCGACCTTAACCAGTCGACCGTCCGCCAGCTCTATACGTCCAGAACCTTGAATTTGCAGAAAAAATAAATCAACCGCATTTTCCACCCAAAACAGTTCACGGCCTCGCAGCGCGCCGCGCCCCTCATCAATTTCGGCGCGGTTGAAATAGGGCACGATACGGCGGCCATCCAAACGGCCGCGCAGACGCAAATCTTTCAGCTGAGGATAAACTTCAGATAAATCAATGGTCAGCAGATCATCGGGTGCTGCATATAAAGGATATTTAAAGCGCGCAGTCTTAACCCGGCTACCTGCCAGCTTGGGCTCGTAGTAACCGGTAATCAGTCCATGATCCGTGCCATCCGGATTGAATACCTGATAGGGCGTGAACGCCTCTTCAAAAAATCCGCGCAACGCCTCATTGTCCGGCTTATTTAATTCATCAGCCCGGGTGCACACTTCCTTCCATTCACGCTTGTTTTTCAGCGTGCGGCAACCTTGCATAAAAGCGTCCCAGCTCGGCTTTAAATTCACTGTCTGCCAGTCCGGCAGCATCTCCCACTTGCTGACCGAAAACGGCGCAGCGGCAGTAACCACCGGCGGCACAACAGGTGGTACGATGGCAGGAATACAAGTCGGCAGGGCTATCTGCGGCTTAGGCGCCACAGTACAAGCCGCCAAAAATGGCAATATCGCCAGCGCCAGACGCAGTGACAAATTAGTGCAATACACGCGGCACGCTCAGGACAAATTCAGGAATTTCAACTTCAAAATCGTCACCGTCATCGGTGCGCATCAGGTAACTGCCGCGCATGGTGCCCACCTGAGTCGCCAACGCGGTGCCGCTGGTGTATTCAAAGCTCTGATTGGGGCGCAACAGAGGTTGCTCGCCGACCACACCCTGACCGCGCACTTCCTGCACGTGGTTGAACGCATCGGTGATCACCCAGTGGCGACTGATCAGGCGTGCGGTCACCGTGCCCAGATTGGTAATGCCGATGGTGTAAGAGAATACAAAACGGTCAGCCGACTCGTCGGACTGATCGGGCAGGTATTTCACCTGTGTCTGAATGATAATGCCATGTTGTTTTTCCATGCGTCACATTTGAACCGATTTTACCGAGGCTAGCAAGGGATAAAGCACGCAATTGATGTGAAATTTGCGAAGCAACTCGTTTGCATGGCTGCGCCCCCCTCGCTACGCTCTCCCCCGCAAGCGGGAGAGAATTGTAGAGTACCAGCAAGGAGTAGGCCGTGTTTGTAAAGCCGACAAGTCGGCAACAAACACGTTCAGGGAAACGGGCATGAAAAATTTATAATGTCATGCCCGTTATGCTAATCTGCGCGACTGAAAAGCAAATCAACACGACGACAACATGAACGGTTATTTAAAACGCATCCTGAACGCCCGCGTCTATGACGTGGCAATTGAAACCCCGCTTGAAGTCGCGCCGAATTTATCCGCGCGCATCGGCAACACGGTGCTGCTCAAGCGGGAAGACATGCAACCGGTGTTTTCCTTCAAGTTGCGCGGCGCCTACAACAAGATGGCGCAGCTCAGCCCCGAACAGCTAAAGCGCGGCGTCATTGCAGCGTCTGCCGGAAATCACGCCCAGGGTGTGGCGCTATCTGCGCAAAAATTAGGCTGCAAGGCGGTCATCGTCATGCCCACCACCACGCCGCAGATCAAGATTCAGGCGGTATCGGGTCGCGGCGCAAAAGTGGTGCTGTTTGGCGATTCGTATTCCGACGCCTACGCTCACGCGCTGGAACTCGAACAACAGAACGGCATGACCTTCGTTCACCCTTATGACGATCCCGATGTGATCGCAGGTCAGGGCACTATCGGCATGGAGATTTTGCGCCAGCGCACCCAGCCTATCCACGCCATATTCTGTGCGATCGGCGGTGGCGGGCTGATTTCCGGCGTGGCCGCTTACGTCAAAGCCTTGCGCCCCGACATCAAGATCATCGGCGTGCAACCGGTGGATTCCGACGCGATGGATCGTTCCATCAAGGCTAAAAAGCGCATCGTGCTGGATCATGTCGGACTGTTCGCCGATGGCGTAGCCGTCAAACAAGTGGGCGTCGAAACGCTGCGCCTGTGCCGCAAACTGGTCGATGAAATTATCCTGGTGGATACCGATGCGACCTGCGCCGCATTGAAAGACGTGTTTGAAGACACACGTTCCATTTTAGAACCGGCAGGGGCCTTGGCGATTGCCGGCGCCAAACTGTATGCGGCGCGCGAAGGTCTCAAGGATGAAACCTTGGTCGCTATCGCCTGCGGTGCGAACATGAATTTCGACCGGCTGCGCTTCGTCGCGGAACGCGCCGACATCGGTGAAAAACGTGAATCCATTTTGGCCGTGACCATTCCCGAAACTCCAGGCAGTTTCCGCAAGTTCTGCACCCTGCTGGGAAAACGCAACATCACCGAATTTAACTACCGCTTCGCCGATCCCAAAGCAGCGCGGGTATTTGTCGGCATTCAGGTCAGAAATCAGGCTGAAACAGCTGAACTGGTCGACAAGTTGCAAGAACATGATTTGCCTACGCTGGATTTATCCGACAACGAAATGGCCAAGCTGCACTTGCGTCATCTGGTCGGTGGACATGCGCCGGAAGCGAAAGACGAGATTCTGTTCCGCTTCGAGTTTCCGGAACGTCCGGGCGCGCTGATGCAGTTTTTAAACAGCATGAATCACAACTGGAACATCAGCCTGTTCCACTACAGAAATCACGGGGCAGATTACGGCCGCGTGCTTGTCGGCATGCAAGTCCCCCGTCAGGACAAGGCGGAGTTTGGCGATTTTCTCAACACCTTAGGCTATCGCTATTGGGATGAGACCGACAACCCGGCTTACAGGTTGTTTTTGGGCTAAATCGCCACCCACCACCATGCTCACGCAAGCGACAAAAGCGACCTTACGCAAACAAACCTTGTCGCTGCGTGAACAAATACCCACAGACGCGAGAGCCGCCCATAACGCGGCGATCACGGAAAATCTGTTGCATTTGTCCGAATACCAGCACGCCGAAACGGTGCTGGGCTACATGAATTTCGGCAGCGAATACGCCAGCGAGCAGTGGGTTGCACGGGTATTGGCGGACGGCAAGCGCCTGGTATTACCCCGCGTCAATCGTCACACCAACCTGCTTGATTTATATCTGATAGAAGACCTTAAGACTCAACTGGAAGCAGGCTTATGGGGCATACGCGAACCCGTCATCGAACGCTGCAAACGGCTGATTGACATAAATGAGGTAGAATTCATCCTGTTGCCCGGAATTGCATTTAGCCGTGACGGCGCAAGATTAGGATACGGCGGCGGTTTTTACGACAAATTGCTGGCACCGTTGCAGGCGCAAGATACACTACCGCGCCTCGCACTGGTCGCCGCCGGATTTGCATTACAAATAGTGAACCAAATTCCACAAGAAGAGACCGATGTTAAAGTCCAGTGGTTAGTGACAGAAAAAGAAACAGTCAACTGTTCAGCATAATCGCTGACATCATGCCGGCAAAGACCGGCAGGTGAAATGCGCGTAGTTTCTGTTAAGCATAACTTTTAGTGAGAGAGTGAAAGATGGCATCATTACCCGATTATGACCCGCAAGAAACCCAAGAGTGGCTGGATGCACTCGAGTCGGTGCTGAAAAATGAAGGCGCAGAACGCGCGCATTTTCTGCTCGGACAATTGATAGACAAGGCAAGAAGCTCAGGGGCCGGCGTGCCGTTCAGCGCAACGACGCCTTACTGCAACAGCATCGCATTAGGTGACGAAGAGCGTTCATCCGGCAACAGGGAACTGGAACATCGCATACGCGCATTGATGCGCTGGAACGCGATGGCGCTGGTTTTAAATGCAAATCGTGACTCGTCGGAACTGGGCGGTCATATCGCCAGCTTTGCCTCTGCCGCCACCCTGTACGACGTCGCCTTCAACCATTTCTTCCACGGCAAGACTGAAACGCACGGCGGCGACTTGGTGTATTTCCAGGGCCACTCCTCGCCCGGCGTCTACGCACGCGCCTATCTGGAAGGACGCATCTCTGAGGAGCAGATGTACAAATTCCGCCAGGAAGCTGAAGGTGACGGTCTGTCCTCCTATCCTCACCCCTGGTTGATGCCGAATTTCTGGCAGTTCCCGACTGTATCTATGGGTTTAGGCCCGTTGATGGCGATTTATCAGGCGCGTTTCATGCGCTATCTGCAACATCGCGGCTTGGTACAAACAGACGGACGCAAGGTCTGGGCCTACTTGGGCGATGGTGAGACGGATGAGCCGGAATCTCTGGGCGCGGTTTCCATGGCCGGACGCGAGAAACTCGACAATCTGATTTTTGTCATCAACTGCAATCTGCAACGCTTAGATGGACCGGTGCGCGGCAATGGCAAGATCATTCAGGAACTCGAAGGCGTGTTCCGTGGTGCCGGATGGAACGTCATCAAGGTAGTCTGGGGCAGTCATTGGGATCGCCTGTTCGCTAAAGACAAGAACGGCCTGCTGCAAAAACGTATGCAGGAAGTGGTAGACGGCGAATATCAGACCTACAAATCGAAAGACGGCGCTTATGTGCGCGAACACTTCTTCGGCAAATATCCGGAGTTGCTGGAAATGGTTGCCGATATGTCGGATGCGGAAATCTGGCGCTTAAACCGAGGCGGTCACGATCCTCATAAAGTGTATGCGGCTTACGCGGCAGCATCCAAGCACACCGGACAACCTACCGTGATTCTGGCCAAGACCGTCAAGGGTTACGGTATGGGCGAAGCGGGTGAAGCACAGAACATCACCCACCAGCAGAAGAAGATGGCAGGGCAGGTTTTGCTCAAGTTCCGCGACCGCTTCAACATTCCGCTGAACGATGCGGAAGTGCTCAGTCTGAACTTCTACCGTCCGCCGGCAGACAGTCTGGAGATGAAATATTTGCAATCGCGCACCGAGCAAATGGGTTCGGTGCCTGCTCGCAATCCGGCCACCGAAGCGTTGAAGATCCCCGATCTGGAAGCCTTTGATTCTTTGCTAAAAAGCACAGACGGACGGGAAATCTCGACGACCATGGCGTTTGTACGGATGCTGGGCATTCTGGTCAAGGACAAGAACATCGGTCGCCAGATCGTACCGATTGTGCCGGACGAATCACGCACCTTCGGGATGGAAGGCATGTTCCGTCAGCTGGGCATCTTCTCGCAAGTGGGTCAGCTCTACACCCCGCAGGACGCCGATCAGTTGATGTTCTATAAGGAAGACAAAACCGGTCAGATTTTGCAGGAAGGCATCAACGAAGCCGGTGCGATGTCCTCGTGGATCGCGGCCGCCACCGCTTATGCCAACCACGGCAAAGCGATGCTGCCGTTCTTCATCTACTACTCGATGTTCGGCTTCCAGCGCATCGGCGATCTGGCTTGGGCGGCAGGTGACATGCGCGCACGCGGTTTCATGATAGGGGGAACTGCCGGTCGCACTACCCTCAACGGCGAAGGTCTGCAACATCAGGATGGTCACAGCCACCTGATGTCGGCCACCATCCCCAATTGCGTGTCCTACGATCCGACTTTCGCGTACGAACTCGCGGTCATCGTCCATGACGGTATGCGCCGCATGTATGTCGAACAGCAAGACGTGTTCTACTACCTCACCGTGATGAACGAGAACTACGCGCATCCGGCCATGCCTGAAGGCGCAGCAGAGGGCATCATCAAGGGCATGTATCTGTTGTCCGAAGGAAAAACCGATGATGCGCCCAAGGTTCAGCTGCTGGGTAGCGGCACGATACTGCGCGAAGTCATCGCCGCCGGCGAATTGCTGGAGAACGATTTCGGCGTTACCTCCGATGTATGGAGCGTCACCAGCTTCACCGAGTTGCGTCGCGACGGCATCGATTGCGAACGCTGGAATATGCTGCATCCGGAAGAACAACCTCGTTTTTCCCACGTAGAACAATGCATGGCGGATCGCGACGGCCCTGTGATCGCCGCGACCGACTACATGCGCTCGTTCGCCGATCAGATCCGCAGCTTCCTGCCTAAGCACTACAAGGTGCTGGGCACCGATGGCTTCGGTCGTTCTGATACACGGAAAAATTTGCGTCAATTCTTTGAAGTAAATCGTTTCTACATTGTCGTTGCAGCCTTAAAGGCCCTGGCCGATGAGGGTACGCTCGATGCGTCCGAAGTCAGCCGGGCCATTGCGCTATACAACATCAATCCCGACAAACCCAATCCGGTCACTGTTTAACAGTCCCTGATTTTCAGTTTGGAGTTATAGGAGAGAAACGTGTCAGAAATGAAACAAGTATTGGTTCCGGATATTGGGGACTACAAGGGCGTGAGCGTCATCGAAGTGATGTTTAAAGTGGGCGACACCATCAACGAAGACGACACATTATTGACGCTGGAAACCGATAAGGCGGCGATGGACATTCCATCCCCCTATACCGGCGTAGTGAAAGAGATGCATGTTGAGATCGGCGATAAGATTTCTCGCGGATCGCTGATTCTGGTACTTGAATGCGCCGATGCAGCCAGTGCGAATGTCTCACCCGCGCCGCTTGCAGCAGTTGCGTCTGCGCCCGCAACACCAACAGCACCCGCTGCGACTCAAGCCGTTGCAGCTGCGGCATCGAGCGGACCGGCACACGCGAGTCCCGCCATTCGCCGCTTTGCGCGCGAGTTGGGCGTCGACATTGCTCAAGTCAAAGGCAGCGGCGAAAAGGGACGCGTCACCAAAGATGACGTGCAGTTCTTCGTCAAAGCCGCGTTAGCGCAACCCAAAGGCACGGCGAGCGGCAACGGCCTGCAAGTGCTGGATATGCCGGTATTCGATTTCGCTAAGTTCGGCGCGATTGAAAGCCGTCCACTCTCGCGCATCCAGAAGATCTCCGGTGCGAATCTGCATCGCAACTGGGTGACCATTCCGCACGTCACGCAGTTCGACGAAGCCGACATCACCGACATGGAAGCCTTCCGCAAGCAACTGGGTGCGGAATACGCCAGGCAAAACATCAAGATCACCCCGCTGGCTTTTATGCTCAAAGCTGTGGTTGCTGCCTTGCAAAAGTTCCCGAAATTCAACACCTCACTGGATGGCGAGAACCTGATCTACAAGCAATATTTCCATATCGGCGTGGCGGTGGATACGCCCGACGGCCTGATGGTTCCGGTGCTGCGTGATGTAGACAAGAAGGGCATCGTGCAACTGGCTCAGGAATTGGCCGAGATCAGCGCAAAGGCCAGGGATAAGAAAATTACTGCCAGCGATATGCAAGGCGGCTGTTTTACCATTTCCAGCTTGGGCGGCATCGGTGGCACGGCGTTTACACCTATCATCAATGCACCTGAAGTCGCCATTCTGGGCGTCTCGCGTTCAGCAATGAAACCGGTGTATCAGGATGGGCAGTTTGTGCCGCGCCTGATGTTGCCGCTGTCGGTGTCCTACGACCATCGCGTGATCGACGGTGCCGCCGCAGCACGTTTTACCGCCTATCTCGCGCAGGTTTTATCCGATATACGACGGTTGGCGCTGTAACGTGCATGAACAAGTGAACAACCTTGATCATGAAACTACCTTGATCATGAAACTACCTTGATCATGAAACTACCATGCACGTTCCCTCACCCAAACCCTCTCCCAAAGGGAGAGGAGACAAACGAACGCTTGCGCGAGTTACACGTTAAATGAAACCGATCGGCATCCTCGGCGGCACCTTCGACCCGATACATTACGGTCATCTGCGTCTCGCCGAGGAGATGCGCGAACTAGCTGGATTGCAGCAGGTCCGCTTCATCCCGACCGGGAATCCACCGCATCGTGGCACCCCGCAAGTCACTGCCCTGGACCGCAGCGCGATGGTGCAATTGGCGATATCCGGTGAACCCGATTTTGTGCTGGATAAGCGCGAGGCGATAAAATCAACAAAATGCTTTACAATCAATACATTGCGTGATTTGCGCGGCGAGTTTGGCGATGTTCAGCCGCTGTGTTTACTGATGGGTGGTGATGCCTTTTTACAACTGCATACCTGGCACGAATGGGAACAATTGCTCGAACTCACCCACATCGTCGTGGGTTACCGCCCGGGCTTCACCTTAGAGGAGCGCATACACAGCGCCCCGCCCCGATTGCGCAAACATTATCAAGCGCGTTTGTGCAGCGTAGACTACTTGTCGCAACACGCCGCAGGGGGCATTGCAGAATTAGCCATACCGAAACTGGAAATCTCTGCTACGCTTATCCGCAGTCGCGTCGCAGAAAATCGTACAATCCGCTATTTATTGCCCGCAACTGTCGCAGACTACATTTATCAACATCATTTATATACACCATGCTAACTCCAGAAGAAAAAATCAAAGCCATCGTCGCCGCCCTTGAAGACATCAAGGCCACCGACATCTCCGTCATCGACACCAGCAAACTCAGCTCCTTGTTCGATAGCATGGTCATCGCCTCGGCGAACTCAACCCGTCAGACCAAAGCGCTGGCCGACAATGTGGTCGTCAAACTCAAAGAACTGGGCGAAGAAGTCTACGGTCGCGAAGGCGAAGACAGCGGCGAATGGATTCTGGTTGATCTGGGCGAAATTCTGGTTCACATCATGCAACCGGCGACGCGCACTTATTACAATCTGGAGGAATTGTGGAGCAAGGCGCAGGCGGCACGCCCCAAGCTGGCTAAATTACCCGAGTAAGCACGCGCTGCAAGCACCCGCATGAAACTCTTCATCGTCACCGTCGGGCATAAGATGCCTGACTGGATCACGACAGGATACAATGAGTACGCCAAGCGTATGCCGCGCGAGGCAAAAATTGAACTGCTGGAAATCAAGCCGGAACCACGCACCACAGGCAAGACCACACTGCAAATCATGGAAGCGGAAGCACTGCGCATCCTGAACGCACTGCCGGTCAATTGCAGAAAGATCGCGCTGGACGAGCGCGGTGCCATGCCGACCACAAAACAACTGGCCGCCCAACTCAAAGACTGGATGGGTGAGGGACGCGATGTCGCCTTCATCATCGGCGGCGCTGACGGGTTGCACGATTCAGTCAAACAGGCTTCAGGGCAACTGATGGCCTTATCCGCTTTCACCCTGCCCCATGCCTTTGTCAGAGTTTTGCTCGCGGAACAGTTGTATCGCGCGCACAGCCTGATGCACAATCACCCCTATCACCGTGAATAGGCCTCATCATGAGCAATAAACATCCGCGCATTTACCTGGCATCCCAAAGTCCGCGCCGACGCGAGTTGCTCAAGCAAATCGGCGTCCATTTCGACGTACTGTTGCTGCGCACCGCGCCGCGCCGCCATGTGGACGTGGATGAGACGCCCCACGCGGATGAATTACCAGAGATTTATGTACAGCGCCTCAGTCGTGAAAAGGCGCAGGCAGGTTACGCAGCGCTCAATTATCGCAAATTAGCGTTGCAACCTGTACTCGCTGCAGACACCACGGTCACCCTGAACGGGAAAATTTTTGGCAAACCGCAAAATGCCGAAGAGGGCGCGGCCATGCTGCGTGAACTGGCAGGGCGCGATCATCAGGTGCTGACGGCCGTTGCCGTTGCGCTGGGAGAACACGTGGAAGTGAGGCTTTCCGTCTCCACCGTAAGATTCACCCAACTCAGTGAAGAGCGCATTAGCCGTTACCTAAAGCACGGTGAATATTCGGATAAGGCAGGCGGCTACGGCATACAGGGACATGCCGCCTCCTTCATCGAGCACCTGTCCGGCAGTTATTCCGGCGTGATGGGTCTGCCGATCTTTGAAACCGTGCAACTGTTGAAACACGTTGATTTTCCAACCCCTTAGCGCGTGCGACTATCTTCCCGATAACACACGTTGACACTAACGCCTTGATTAAAAAAATTAAAAACACATGAGCGAAGAAATACTGATCAATGTCACCCCGCAGGAGACGCGCGTTGCGGTGATGCAACTGGGTGTCGTACAGGAATTACACATCGAACGCGGCAGCAATCGCGGCATCGCCGGCAATGTCTATCTGGGACGCGTCAAGCGCGTACTGCCGGGCATGCAATCCGCCTTTATCGAAATCGGTCTGGAACGTTCAGCCTTCTTGCATGTAGCGGACATCTGGGAGAACAGCAATAACGGTGACACCGCGAAACCGATCGAAAAAATTCTGTTTGAAGGTCAGTCACTGCTGGTACAGGTCATCAAGGAACCGATCGGCAGTAAAGGCGCACGCCTCACCACACAACTGAGTTTCGCAGGTAGATTGCTGGTATTCCTGCCGCAGGAAACCCGCATCGGCGTCTCGCAACGCATCGAAGGGACGGAACAACGCGACATCCTGCGCGCCAAATTACAAGCGGCTCTGCCGCCGGAACATAAGGGCGGCTACATCATCCGCACAGTCACCGAAGGCAAGGACGATGCCGATTTCACCAACGATATCGCCTATCTGGACAAACTGTGGAGCAATCTGCAAACGGCCTCGCTGACCGCCAGCGCACCGCAATTGCTGTATCAGGAACTGGATATCAGCCTGCGGGTATTGCGCGATTTCGTAAGTAGCGACACCACCCGTTTGCTGGTCGACTCCCGCAGCACCCACAAAAAGATGCTGGAATTTGCAGAGAATTACAACGTCGATGCGGCGCATCTGCTGGAACACTATCTGGGCGTGCGCCCGCTGTTCGATATGTACAACATCGAAGAGGAAATCGAGCGCGCTTTATCCAAGCGGGTGGATTTAAAATCGGGCGGTTATCTGATCATTGATCAGACCGAGGCGCTGACCACGGTCGATGTGAACACCGGCGGCTTTGTCGGTCTGCGCAACTTCGATGACACCATCTTCAAGACCAATCTGGAAGCCACGCAAGTCATCGCCCGGCAACTGCGCTTGCGCAACCTGGGCGGCATCATCATCTGCGACTTCATCGATATGGACAATCAGGAACATCGCGATGCCGTGCTGGATGAATTCAAGAAGGCGCTGGCACGCGACCATACCCGCATCAATGTGAATAATTTCTCCTCGCTGGGTCTGGTGGAAATGACGCGCAAGCGCACCCGCGAGAGTCTGGCGCATGTATTGTGCGAACCATGCCCCACCTGCAAGGGTCGAGGTGAAGTCAAAACGGCTCAGACGGTTTGCTACGAAATCTTGCGCGAGATTGTCCGGGAAGCACGCCAGTTCGATGCGCGCGAATACCGTATCTTAGGCTCGCAGCAGGTGATCGACCTGTTTCTCGAAGAAGAATCACAGGCGCTGGCGGGACTGTCCGACTTTATCGGCAAACCGATCTCCATGCTGGTTGAGAACCAGTACACGCAGGAACAATACGACGTCATTTTAATGTAGTTTCTTCGTCCGACTGAGGCGCACTTACAATTGCTCTGGTACACTTTGCGCCGCGTTTGACAGAACGCGCTATAAAAACACAAACTTACCCAGGGGAAAATCATGTTAATCAAAAAAATTACTGCTTTGCTGATCGCAGCAACGCTGGCGGCACCCTTCGCGGCTAGTGCGCATGAACACGGCGAAGCGGGCGTTGCCCGTGCCTTTATCAAGGAAATTCAAGCAGTAGAAGCGTCCTATGCGCAAAAACACGGCACCACCTTCTTCCAGGAGCTATCCAAAGGCCAGCATCCGCGCGCCACTGTTGTGACCTGTTCGGATTCTCGCGTACACACCAACATGTTGGATCAAAGTCCGGAAGGCGATCTGTTCATGGTTCGCGACATCGGAAATCAGATTGCCACGGCTAAAGGTTCGGTTGAATACGGTATTAACCATCTGGGATCGTCGTTGCTGCTGATTATCGGTCACTCTAAATGCGGCGCGATCGCTGCGGCCAGCGGTGATTATTCGAAACTGGAGCCCTCCATCAAAAAAGAGCTGGACACGATCAAGATCGGCAAGGGGGTAGCCAACATCGATGGTGTAAAAACCAACGTAAATAATCAGGTGGCTGAAGCGATGGAAGAATTTGCTGTTGAAGTCAAGGCAGGTCATCTGCTGGTCGTCGGGGCGGTGTATGACTTCGCGGATGACATGAAGCTGGGTGCCGGAAAGTTGAATTTGATCAATGTGAACGGTCAGACTGCGGTCGCCAAAATGCAGGCTGAATTAGTTCGTCATGATATCGAAGATGAAACGGATCCGGTAAAGCATCAACACTAGTGTGCTAACTGGTGAAGGCCGGTATTTACGTGCAATAAATAAGCTCTAGGCACTGGCGTTGAAAACGAGAGCTGCTTATTCGTTGTGCAATCCCCCTCCGGCGTAAGTTTGAGGGGGTTTTATCCGGCCATTAGCCTAACATCCGCCGTTCAATCCGCCTGTCTGCCGACAGGCAGGCAGATTGCGCAGATTCGCACAGCTTACAACAAGTTACAAAATGCACTTATGCCACCGAATCGGTGAATCCGCTTCGATAGGCAACTGTTTGTTTAATCACCGCTAATCCATATAATCTGACGAAAAAACTCAATTCTTGCTAAGCGCGTTGCCCTTGCAATCATTGATGCGGACAACCGCTGTTGTAAGGTTGATGAGCTTTGGCGGCGTAAATCACCAGCGTATAAGGTCATGCCACATTCCTTCTCATACTGGCGGTCGTCATCTACAATTTAACGATAGACTCGCGCGTCCCGTGTGCTTGCTGTGGGATAATTCGCCCCTATGAATACCACACTTTTATCCGGCCTCAATCCCCCGCAACTGCAAGCCGTTACCTTGCCCGCACAATCCGCACTGATACTGGCGGGGGCGGGCAGCGGCAAGACGCGCGTGCTGACCACCCGCATCGCTTATCTGATCAGCGGCGGTCACGTCTCGCCGCACGGCATACTGGCGGTGACTTTTACCAATAAGGCGGCGAAGGAAATGGTGACGCGCTTGTCCGCGATGCTGCCTATCAACACGCGCGGCATGTGGATAGGCACTTTTCACGGGCTGTGTAATCGCCTGTTGCGCGCTCATTATCGTGAGGCGGCGCTGCCGCAGACTTTCCAGATTCTCGATTCAGGCGATCAACTCTCTGCGATCAAGCGGGTGATGAAGGCGCTGAATGTGGATGATGAAAAATTTCCGCCGCGCGAGATGCAAAACTTTATCAGCGGCAGCAAGGAGCAGGGCTTGCGGGCACACGAGGTGGAAGCCTTTGATTCGTACACGCGTCGCAAAGTCGAGGTGTACGCCGAATACGATGCACAGTGCCAGCGCGAAGGCGTGGTGGATTTCTCGGAATTGCTGCTGCGCTGCTATGAATTGCTGTCGCGCAACACCCCGCTGCGCGAACACTATCAGGAGCGTTTCAAACACATCCTGGTGGACGAGTTTCAGGATACCAATCCGCTTCAATACCAGTGGCTGAAGCTATTGGCAGGCGGGCACAATTCGCTGTTCGCAGTGGGCGATGACGATCAGTCCATCTACGCGTTTCGCGGTGCCAACATCGGCAATATGAAAGACTTGCTGCGTGACTTCAAGGTCGAAGCGGTGCTCAAGCTGGAGCAGAACTATCGCTCGCACGGCAATATTCTGGATGCGGCTAATGCGCTGATCTCCAACAACCGCAACCGCATGGGCAAGAACCTTTGGACCTCAGAGCAGGGCGGCGAAAAGCTGCGCGTGATGGAAGCGCCGACCGATGTTGATGAGGCTAATTTTATTATAAGTGAAATCAAGCAGTTAAAACGTGAAGGTTTGAAGCTGACGGAGATGGCGCTGCTGTATCGTTCAAACGCGCAGTCGCGGGTGCTGGAACATGCGCTGGTTTCTGCAGGGCTGTCGTATCGGGTTTATGGCGGGCTGCGCTTTTTCGAACGTCAGGAAATCAAGCATGCCTTGGCGTATCTGCGCGTGATGGAGAATTCCGAGGATGACAACGCGTTGTTGCGTATCATCAATTTTCCGACGCGCGGCATTGGTGCGCGCAGTATCGAACAGGTGCAGGATTCTGCCAAGATGCACGGCACGACGCTGTGGGATGCGGCGGCCCGTGCCGGAGGCAAGGTGTCCGGTTTCGTCGGTTTGATCGAGATGCTGCGTTCCTCGACGCGGGATCTGCCGCTGCCTGAGATTATCGATCACGTGCTGGCGCACAGCGGGCTGGTTGCGCATTACCAGAATGAGACGGGGGCGAAGAAGCGCGAAGCGGAAGAGCGTCTGGAGAATTTGAAGGAATTGGTGACGGCGGCCACCTTGTTTGTGCATGAAAACGAGGATGACAGCCTGACTTCGTTTTTAACTCATGCCTCGCTGGAAGCGGGTGAGCATCAGGCGGGCGATCAGGACGATGCGCTGCACCTGATGACGGTGCACGCCGCTAAAGGTCTGGAGTTCAACGCGGTGTTTATCACCGGTTTGGAAGAGGGACTGTTTCCGCATCAGAACAGTCAGCGGGTGGATGGCGGCCTTGATGAAGAGCGGCGTCTGATGTATGTGGCGATTACCCGCGCGCGTCGCCGCCTGTACATGAGTTTTGCGCAACGTCGCATGTTGAACGGACAGGTCAGTTACGGTTCGCCTTCCAGTTTCTTGCAGGAACTGCCGGAAAAATTGCTGCAATGGCTCTCCGCCAAGGCGGCGCCGCGTAACCCTTTTGTCTCCTTCGGTTATACGCCGCCTGTTGGTGCCGCTTCCGCACCTTCCATGCCAGCAGCGCCCGTACAACGTTCGGTGAGCGGGACGGGCTGGCGTACCGGTCAGCGCGTGATGCATCTGAAATTTGGCGAAGGCGTGGTGACCGGGGTGGAAGGGGGCGGCAGCGATGGTCGCGTGCAGGTTAATTTCAAACACGCGGGCAGCAAATGGCTGGCGCTGGAATACGCTAAACTCACCGCGCTATGAGTCACGATGCGCGTCTGACGCTGATCGTCGAGAGTCATCAAAGGATAGTAGGGCGTCCTTTGCTGGAAGTGCCGTTCGATGCAGAGGCTTTGTGGGATGCGCCACTGGCTATCGTCGCGCACGGCACGGAAGACGATCCGGTGTTTTTCTATGGCAACCAGTTAGCGTTGCAGTTATTCGAGATGGATTTTGCCTCGTTTACCCGTCTGCCGTCGCGCCTGTCGGCAGAGCCGCTGGCGCGGGAGGAACGCGCTCGTCTGCTAGCGCGAGTCACAGAATTTGGCTTTGTGGACGACTATTCAGGAACGCGCATCAGCGGCCGCAACAAGCGCTTCATGATTACGCAGGCGACCGTCTGGAATCTGCTCGATGCTGACGGGGTTTATCGCGGACAGGCCGCCGCGTTTACGCTGCCCGACTAGGCGCCTGCTGATCTACCAGTTTATCGGGGACTTCCCGTTTGCTAGCCAGACTGATCGCGCTAGCTTCCGAGATGGCGGTGATCATCACGCCGGCTAAGGTCGGTAAAATCGCGATGCGCGTCAGCGCCGTCCACATGATGTGTTTCATGCTCGCTTCGTGAGCCGTCAGGCTCAGCAGCCAGGCGATAAAGATCAGCGCTGCCGTCACCGCATAGCCCAACATCATCCAGCGGCTGTTTTTGAACGAGAGTCGCCAGTGTGCATCGACGAACCAGACCGTGCTTTTTTTACTGCGTAAATAGATGTAAAAAATCAGTGCGCCGGTACTCAGCAGCGGAAGCAGCAAGCCTATCATGCCGGTTTTGAGAGCCAGCATTGCCGGCGCCATCAGTAAATTTAATATAAAAAGCCCTGAAATCAACAAGTTGTGCGGAGTTTGTGCGCGCTTGATCTCTGTTTCACTGACCTGAAATTGCATGGCTTGCCCCGATCGATATTTATAGGATGCAATATATTAGCATATTCTGATATTGATGAAGGGGAACGCGAAAAATTAGAAGTGCTCCTGTTCGTCGCGGTTGATGACTTCGCCTTCAACGGGTTGATGATGGCTCTCAACTTCCGGTGGAAAAATATCGCAGAAACTGGCGTACAGCGAGGTAAAAACTATCGGCATCAGGATTAGCCAGCCCAGCATCATCGGCATGCTGGCCAGTACTGCCAGCAGCATAAATGACATGCCGTAGACAAACATGGCACCCATGTTGCGGGTGAAGGCGCTCAGGCTGAGTTTCATTGCCGCGACAGGCGGGACGCCGCGAAAATAAACCAGCATCGGTGCAAACTGCATGGACATCAGCAACAGGGAAAACAGTGCGATGCCGATCATGACGGCGGCACCGGCTCCCGCGATCGCTTGTTCAATCACATCCGGGGATGCGGGCGCCTGATTGTTCATCAAAATGCCGACCAGGGTGGCTCCTCCGACCGCCATCATCACACCGAAAATCAGATATTGACCGACCAGTGCAATGCCGCCTAAGGTGACCAGGTGCGAGGTATGGCGTTGAAAACCGCAAAACAGATGCATCAATTCCAGCTCGTCGCCCAGCTCCAGGGAGCGACAACCGGCCATCAGACCGATAATCGCGACTGGCATCAACAGGCTGACCAGCGGTTCGCCGACGACTGGGACGGCGGTTACACCGGCGGCGACCACGAAGCAGATCGCCAGCAGCACGATCCACAACAGCGGCGCCTGCATAAACAGCGCATAGCCCTTTTTAATCCATTGCCAGCCCTGTTGGGCTTCTAAACGTTTTGCTTCCATGTTTTCCTTAAAACTTTCCTGATTAGCCACAATGTTCAGCTTGCATGGCACAGGCTCACTTATTGAGCTAGTGGACGTGGATAATAAGCGCATACCGACACAAGGAGATGCGCGATGGGAATCAATAAAGTTCAGTTTCAAAAA